>Ga0302270_10000092_pt1 | contig 93059 bp, 69 predicted proteins | sample III_Bog_E2_3_FD_198773 | JGI IMG/M metagenome (GOLD analysis project Ga0302270, IMG submission 198773) | Peat permafrost microbial communities from Stordalen Mire near Abisko, Sweden - III_Bog_E2_3 | ecosystem: Environmental > Terrestrial > Soil > Wetlands > Peat | place: Sweden: Abisko... | reverse complement strand
AGCATCTGCTGCGCTGGTCCCAATGGCGAAGAAGACACCAATTTCACGCTCTGCGCTACCACTACCAGAAACGAGGCTCTCCTCTGCCAGCCTTCTATCTACAACTGTAGTACTAAGCGTTACAGCGGCATCAGGGTGCCGACCACGATGGCTGTGACCCCAGCCACTACCGTTGACAGGAAATTGACCATATCGTTGCCGATGACGCCGCGACGTTCCAGGGTTGCGCCGAAAAGGCTGTCTGCCATGAAACCAGCGATGGCGCTGACGAAGGCGCACTCAGCACTGCGTAAGTCGAGGCTGAGCGAACGAATGCCTACGGTGACAATGGCCGCGGCTCCGGCGATGCCGAAGAGCGTGCCGCCCAGGCTGATGCCGCCATCCGTACCCCGGGGAACCTGCCGCCAGGAGGTGAGCAGAACGGTGCGGCCCGGCAGGATAGGGCCGAGTTCGGAGGCGAGAGTATCGGCGGTGGCTGAGGCCAGCATGGCAATACAGGCGGGCTCGGCCACGGGGATGACCTGATGGCCCAAGGCAAGCAGCGAGGCACCGCCAAGGTTCGCGATGATCTGATAAACAGCGCGACCATGCCTTGCTTCTGCAAGGCCGAGGCGGAGCTTGCGCGCGTAGCCAATGTGGGTGGCGGCGAAGGTGAGCAGGAAGAGGGTGATGAGGGCCGGAAGCAGCGTCTGGGACATCCGCGAGGACAGAAGCGAGGCAACCAGCGTCATGTCAAGGCAGATGACCCCGCCTACAGCGGCGGCAGCGGGTGTGGCGGCCCGAAGTTCGATCACCAGGCAGGCCAGCACAAAGCAAAGAAGCACGCCCTGTATTTGGAGGGCAGACAGAAAACGGCCATCCTGCCAGGCAATGACGGATTCTACGGCCACCATCAGGCTGGTAAGCGGCAAAACCATGAGACACCAGCCCCAGATGAGGGCTTCCTGCTGGCGGCGCTCCCGCTCAGGGGTAATCCGGCGGATTTCACGGGAAAGAGGGAGTGGCGAAGGTTCCAGGATTGTTTTCATCGCTATGCGCAGACAGTGAGTGCCTTCATTGATTTACAATCCATATTTGAGCACATACCCAAACCCTAGATGTGCCATATGGGAGCAACTTTGGATTTTGCAACAGAATTGAAGCCTGAAGTTCGCGGCAGCAGCACCTCGAGACTCCCCGCAATTCTTCGCAGTGCCGCCGGAGCATTGGCGCTTGGCGCAGTGCTGATTGGCGCATCCGGATGCGGCGATGTATTTCGTCCGCCGGTGGCGAGCATCAGCCCGGTAGGGCCGGCAGCACAGCCGACGAAGTATGACCTGGTTGTTTCTGATCCCGGCAGCGGCAGGCCCGGACTGTTCACCATTGTGGACGTTTCCGGCGATACCGTGCTGAATACGACGCAGATTGGCGTGGCGCCGAAATATTTCGCTTTGGGATACAGCGGAACCGAAGCCTATGTGCTGAATACAGATGGCTCCATCAACAGCTTTGGAGTCTCACCGTACCTGCTTTCAAACCAGGTGCAGACCAGCACGCTCTTTACCGGCGCTGGCGCAACCAGCATCTTCCCGGCATCGTCGTATACATACATCACCGAGCCCTACACTGCAGGGAACGCCAAGGTAGCCGAGGCGCAAGGGTCACCACCGTCAGTCAAGCAGGAACTGAGCGTGGGCAACAACCCGGTTTACATTGCGGGGAACGCGTCAGCTTCGCGCATCTACGCGATCAGCCAGGCAGCGAACACTGTAACGGCCATCCAGACTTCGACGAACACGATCTCGAACGTGCTTCCAGTGGGCACCAGCCCGGTCTTCGGGGTGATGAGTTCCGATAACAACCGCGCGTTCATCCTGAACCAGGGCAGCAACTCGGTGAGCGTGATCAACGTGAATAGCAACCAACTGGATACGCCACCGGCAGGGAATCCTATTCCAGTAGGCGGAGGCCCGGTATGGGCGGATACGTATGCGCAGGGCTCGCTGCTGGTCACTGCGAACTCGACCGGCAACAGCGTTTCGGTTATCAGCGTTCCGCTGTGCTCCATCGTGGCGCTGCCAACCAATCCGAATTGCGACTCGAATAACCCGACGGACGCAGCGACGTTTGGCACGGTGCTGGGGACCGTGCCGGTAGGTACTGATCCGACGATGGTGAGCATCCTGCAGGATGGAACGCGCGCGTACGTAGCGAACACCAATGCAGGCAATGCGACCGGCGGCAGCGTGAGCGTGGTAAACCTGAACAGCTTCGTGGTAACGAAGACTATTTTGTTTGACGGCAACACAACAAACACTGACGGCTCAACCAACGTGAACCACGGTCCACTCTGCCATCCGAACTTCATCAACGCGGTGACAGGCACGCCGACCGGCAAGGTCTACGTGACGTGCGCCGATGGACAGCTGCTGACGATTCTGGAGACGCAGACGGATACTGTTCGCACCACAATCAATCTGCAGGGTTATGCTGTGCAGCAGCGAGTCAACGCACAGTAAGCAGACAGCTCATTTGCAACAAACAAAAGCCACGCTTGATGCGTGGCTTTTGTTTTGGAACTAAGACGGCTTGCCCTATAAGCCCTGGTGCTTCATGGAATGTTGAGATCCTTCGCGGTGCTCAGGATGACAAGCGATAGGAGCTGGATCAGGCGCCGGCGAGGACGATGGGCATGGTGGGGGACTGGGCACCGCCATCATCTTCAATGGTCACGCCGAATGCCTTCGCGGCAATGCCCCTGGGCAGCTCCGGCATTAGAACGTTGGCGTTGCCGTGCTCATCCGGCTTGAAGGTGCCGGCGGGGATGGGGTCGCGGCCATCCGCGGGAATGAGCCAGAGCTCGTAGGTCTTGTAGGGCTGCAATGGTTCCAGGTTGTTGCCGATGAAGGTCAGCATACCCTTGTCTGGCATGTAGGCGGCTTTGCCGGTGGGTACGGGCGGGGTGGAGTCTTTGGTGAGGGTGACGCGCTGGGCCGCGGGGTCAGTGAGCGTCTGGAGCACGGCGGTGGCTTCATGCGTCTGGGCCTGCATCTGCGCCATTTCTGCGCTCATGTTCCGCATCTTGTTTTCCGTGTCGATGCGCTCGTTGTACTGGTAGAAGGCAGCGAAGCCCATGCCGGCGGCCAGTGCCCAGGAGACGAAAGGCATGGCGGCGGCAAAGCCGTTACGGCGCTCTTCTTCTTCGGGAGCGCTGCGGCGGATGGCGCGCGGCGCTACGGGCTCCTGATAGTTCTCATTGCGCACGGCAAAGCCGGAGGCCTGCGCCGCATAGCCGGCAAAGGGAGTGGCGGGTACAGCCTTTGCCGGCTGCTGGAAGGGAACGGGCTTGCGTTCGCGGGCTATGCGCTTGAGCAGCCGCTGGCGCATCAGCGCAGCGGGCGAGTGCATGTCTGCCGTGAGGGCAAAGGCGGCAAGGTCGCCGGTGACGAGCGCGAGCTCTTCGCGGGCGGCGGCAGAGATGCGGAGCTGTGCGTCAACCGCGGCGCGTTCTTCTGGATCAAGCAGACCCATGGTGTAGAGAGCCAGCGTTTCCATCGACGTGTCGTAGGTGCTCATGGGTGGAACGCCTTTCTCAGAGCCGTGAGGGCGCTGCGGATTCTGGTCTTGACCGTGCCCAGGGGGTCGCCGGTCATCTCGGCGATCTCGGAGTGGGTGAGACCGTCAAAGAAAGCCATCTCAATAGTTTTACGTTGCTCGGCGGGCAATAGATGTATCACACGGCGGGCCTTTTCCATCAGCAGGGTGCGCTCAGATTCGTCTGCGAGGTTGAAGCTGGAGGAGACGGCAATATCTTCGATGGAGTCAGTAGGCTTGCGGCGGCGCAGTGCGTCAATAGAGCGATTGCGCGTAACCACGGCCAGCCAGCCGCCGAGGGAACCGCGCGCAGGCACGAATCCCATGGGGTCGCGCCAGATCTTCATGAAGATTTCCTGTAGTACGTCTTCGGCAGAGGCCGGGTCGCGCAGGACACGCAGCGCAATGGAGTAGACGATGCGGGAGTAGCGGTCGTAAAGCGCTGCCATGGCGGGCTCACTGCCAGCCTGGATTTGCTGCAGCAGCAAGGCATCGTTTCTGCCGGACTGCGCACCGTAGGTGCCGTCTTCGCGCGCAGGCGGCGGGTCCTGAACGATGTCAGGCTCCGGGTCGCGGTTGCGCTCGGGGTCTCGCTGCGGACGCGGAATGTTGAGAATGCCGTCGCTCATACGGGTATGCCGTTTCAGATTACGCTGAAGGCGGTAGCTGCGCCAGTAGGTAAGTGTATGGGAGCAAAAGAAGATTCACGGGCAGCGTGGAATCCCGGGTTTCAGGAGCGAGATATGGGGCACTCGCAGGAACGGTAGAATCATCTTTGTGCAGGATTGCAAGGAGTGGCGCGGTGGCGGAAAAACTTCGGCTGGACAAGGCGCTGGTGGAACGCGCCATGGTGGTGTCGCGCGAGCGGGCACAGGCGCTGATACTGGCGGGGCGCGTGCTGGTGAATGAGCAGCGCGTGGACAAGCCGGGCGCCAGCATCCCGGTGGACGCCGTGTTGCGGATGCTGGGCGAGGATATGCGCTATGTGAGCCGCGGCGGGCTGAAGCTGGAAGGCGCGCTGGAGCATTGGAATATCGATCTGAATGGCCGCGCCTGCCTGGACGTGGGCGCGAGCACCGGGGGCTTTACTGACTGCATGCTGCAGCACGGCGCGGTGAGCGTGCTGGCGGTGGATACGGGCTATGGGCAGATTGCGCAGAAGCTGCGCAGTGACGAGCGCGTGAGCCTGATGGAACGGACGAATGCGCGGCTGCTGAAGCCGGGCGATGCGAAGAACGGACTGCCGGCGGGGATTAGTTTTCTGGCGATGGATGTGGCGTTCATCTCGGCCACGCTAGTGCTGCCGCCGGTGCTGGCGTGCCTGCAGTTTCATGGTGTGTGGCAGGGCGAGTGCGTGGTGCTGGTGAAGCCGCAGTTTGAAGTGGGCCGCGAGAACGTGGGCAAGGGCGGCATTGTGCGCGACCCGGAGGCGCACCAGTTCGCGATTGAGCGCGTGGTGGAGTGCGTGACGGAGATCGGCGGAACGGGATTGGAGATTATCGATTCGCCGATCCACGGGATGGAAGGGAATAAGGAATTTTTGCTGCATGCGGTGTGGAAGTAATGCAGTGGAAACAATCGGGCTTGCGCTTTCGTTACACTAGAAGACACTCATGCGACGTATTGCCGTAATTTCGAAGCCGCAGAAGAACGAACTGCAGACCTTGCTGCCTGAACTGGTGACGTGGCTGCGCGCCAAGGGCTTTACGCCGGTGCTTGACCCGGTGAGCGGAAGCTACATTGGGACGGGCGAGGTGACGCCGCGGGAGCAGATGGCGGCGTTGACGCCGGAACTGGTGATTGTGCTGGGCGGCGATGGTACGCTGCTGGCGGCTGCGCGCGCCTTTGCCAAGACGGAAGTTCCGATCCTCAGCATCAACCTGGGGTCCCTTGGTTTTCTGACCGAGGTACGGCTCTCCGATCTGTTCGTTGCGCTGGACGGATGGCACAAGGGCACGTGCCGTTACGATCTGCGCGCCATGTTGCATGCCGAACTGTGGCGCGGTGGTAAATTGTTTGGCGAGTATGAGGCGCTGAACGATGTGGTGGTCGCCAAGGGCGCGATTGCACGCATGGGAAATTTTGTGATCGAACTGGGCGGGCAGCGGGTAGCTTCGCTGCGGGCTGACGGCATTATCGTGGCCACGCCGACGGGTTCGACAGGGTATGCACTGGCGGCGAATGGGCCTATCGTGCTGGCGAATGTGAATGCGCTGCTGGTTACGCCGATCTGCCCGCACCTGCTGACCATACGGCCCATCGTGGTGCCGGGAGAGGCGTTCATCAACCTGAAGATCGAAGGCGTGCCGGAGCAGATGTACCTGACGGTGGATGGGCAGGAAGCGCAGATGATCGCGGTGGGCGACGAAGTGCATTGCCGCCAGTCAGAGTACCAGGTGAAACTGATTCGGCTGCGCGAAGGCGGGTTCTTTGACGTGCTGCGCTCCAAGCTGAAGTGGGGAGAGCGGTAACGCATGGAACTGGAGATTTCGCCGCAGGCGTATGCCGCGCTGCACAAGACGGAAGATGCTCCGCTGCTGCTGGATTGCCGCGAGCCGATGGAGTATGAGCTGGCGCGCATTGAGGGCAGCGTACTGATGCCGATGGGCGATATCCCATCGCGCGCACACCAGGAACTGGATCCCGACCTGCCTATCGTGGTGGTGTGCCATCACGGACAGCGTTCGCTGAACGTGGCGGTGTGGCTGCGGCAGCAGGGATTTGAGTATGCGCAATCGCTGGCCGGCGGCATCGATGAGTGGTCGCGCAGCATTGATCCGGCGGTGCCGAGGTATTAGCTGCGAATAGCTTTGAAGCGCAGGCGGACGTAATCTGCCGTCCAGTTTCCATTTACATCACAGAGCACGGGTTTCAGCAGGGCGATGGTCTGCTGCAAGGCGGCGGTACGTTCCGCGGGCGGCAGGCGATCAAGCACGCCATTGCGGAAGGTGTTCAGCCAGGCCTCCATGCCGGCGGGCAAGGGCGTGGGGCGGGGAATCATCTCGATGTACTCCACTGTGAAGCCGTGGCGCTGTAGCAGGCTGCGATAGTGCGTGGCGGAGGGGAAGAGGGAGGCAGCGGCGGCTTCTGCGTCGACGCCGCGCTGCGCCAGCACGCTTTGCAGTGCGACGCGGATGGCGGCAATGTTGCCCAGGCCACCCATCTCGGCTACGAAGCGGCCCCCGGGACGCAGGGCGCGGTGCACTCCGGCGATGACAGCGTCCGCATTGGGCATCCAGTGCAACGCTGCGTTGGAGAAGACGGCGTCAAACTGCTGCTGGTAGGAGAGCGCATCGCCGCTGGACTGCTGCACGTTGAGGCCGCGTGCGGCTGCCGCGGCAAGCATGGTTGCAGAACTATCGACACCGGTAACGAGGGCTCCAGTGGCAGCGATCTCTTCGGTGAGAGCGCCATCGCCACAGCCGAGGTCGAGAATTTTCTCGCCGGGAAGCGGCGCCAGCAGTTTGACAACGGCAGAACCATACTGCGAAACGAAGCGTCCGGTGGCCGCATAGGCTTCAGCGTCCCAACTCTGGCCTGACGCAGCGGCGATGTTCTCTTTATCATTCATAGTGACAATTGTTTCGTGCGGAGCGATCTGCGCACAACCGGTATAAGGATTATTACTGAGGGCATTGGCATGACCGATACAGCACTTGCATTTGCAGCAGCAAACCGTGAACGCTTTCTTGCAGAGTTAAAGGAGCTGCTGCGGATCCCATCTGTCTCTACGCTGGCGGAGCACAATGGCGACACGCGACGCGCTGCTGAATTTGTGGCGAAGGAGCTGCGCCGCATCGGCATGCAGCATGTGGAGTTGATCGAGACTGCCGGGCATCCGCTGGTCTATGCGGATTGGCTGCTGGCGGGGGGCAAGCCGACGGTTCTCTGCTACGCGCACTATGACGTGCAGCCGCCCGATCCGCTGGAGGAGTGGCTGACCCCGCCGTTTGACCCTACGGAGCGTGACGGCAACCTGTATTGCCGCGGCGCGGTGGATGACAAAGGGCAGCTGTGGATGCACATGAAGGCGCTGGAGTCTCTGCTGGTGGCGGGCGGGGGAACGCTGCCGGTGAATGTGCGCGTGATATTCGAAGGCGAAGAAGAGGTCGGCGGAGAGGGCATTGCTGCATTTGTGCAACAGCATGGTGAGCGGCTGAAGGCGGATGTGGCGCTGATATCTGATACGGAGATGTTTGCGCCGGGGTTGCCGACCCTATGCACTGGACTGCGCGGCATGATCTACACAGAGGTGGAAGCGCGCGGTGCGCGGGCGGACCTGCACTCCGGCATGTATGGCGGCGTGGCGCCGAATCCCTTCATCGCGCTGGCACAGGTAATTGGCCAGATGAAGGACGCGAATGGGAGCATCCTGATACCGGGTATTTACGACAAGGTTGTGCCACCGAGTGCGGAGGAACTGCATGCGTGGCAGTCACTACCATTTGATGAAGAGCGCTATCGCGAGACCGAGGTGGGTTCGCGGCAGCTTACGGGCGAGCCGGGGTTGAGCGTGCTGCAGCGGACATGGGCGCGTCCGGCGCTGGATGTTCACGGCATGCCGGGAGGCTTTACGGGAGCGGGCGCGAAGACGGTGATTCCGGCGAAGGCGACGGCGAAGCTGTCAATCCGTTTGGCCCCGGGGATGGAGTGCGCGGAGACGTTCGCGCTGCTGGAGAAGTTTGTGCAGACACATACGCCGCCGGGTGTGGAGATGAGTGTGCGGATGATTCATTCAGGAGAGCCAGTGCTGATCGGCACGGACAACCGGTATATTCGCGCGGCAATCGAGGCGCTGGATGCGGTATTTGAGCGCGAGACGGTGTTCATCCGCTCTGGTGGATCGATTCCGATTGTGGGCGACTTTGCGCGGTACATGGGCTTGCCGAGCGTGATGATGGGTTTCGGTCTGCCGGACGATAACCTGCATGCGCCGAATGAAAAGTTTCACATCGCCAACTTCTACAGCGGGACGGAGAGCATCATTCGCTGGCTGGCGCTGCTGGGCGGCGAGACGGCATGAAGCCGGCAGGATTTGTACTGGCAGGCGGACAGAGCCGGCGCATGGGGCGGGACAAGGCTTCGCTGCGGGTGGGAGAAACGACGCTGCTGGAGCGAGCTTTAGGTGCATTGCAGACGGTTTGCGGGACGGTAACCATCGTGGGAAACCGCGATGATTTAACGGTGTTTGCACGGGTGATCCCGGACAGTTTTACGGACAGCGGGCCGCTGGCGGGGATTCATGCAGCGCTGGCGCAGTCGCAGACGGACTGGAACATGGTGTTAGCCGTGGATTTGCCGGGCATTCAGGCGGAGAATTTGCGGTATTTGATGGACGTTCCGCGGGCTGAAAGCGCGGTGGCGGTGGTAGCCATGGGGGGCGGGCGGTTGCAGCCGCTTTGCGGGTTCTACCACCGGAGGCTGGCGGAAGCGATCGGGCAGGCGCTGGCGGCGGGAGAGCGGGCAGTGATTCCGACGCTGGAGACGGTATGCGGGGAGACAGGGCTGGTGCGGGTGGAGTTTGCAGATGCGAAGGTGCTCACTAACCTGAACACCGCAGAGGACGTGGCAACGTGGGAGGCGGGAAGGCCGTCTATCTAGAAGGATTCCCTGAGTTTAAGAGCACGGAGCATCGCTGGGCGATGCAGTATGGTGGAAAGATGCCTGACGAGCAGAAAACAGCAGGAAACGAGCACGAGGAGCGGAAGAGTGCGCCGCCAATGCCGGAGAAGGCTGAGCAGGACGTGGTCCACGCTGAGATTCCGGAGATGATCGCCGAGGGGATTGCGGCAGAGATCAAGGAAGACTCCACACCGCACAATGATCCATTCATCAGCTTCAAGAATGTATCGAAGTCTTTTGACGATTTTGTTGTGCTGGAAGATGTTAGCTTCTTCGTGAATCCGGGGGAGACGCTCTGCATCCTGGGGCGAAGCGGCAGCGGCAAGTCAGTCTCATTGCAGATGCTGATGGGCTTTTTGAAGGCGGATTCGGGCGATATCTTTGTGGCGGGCGAGAACATTGTGGGTTTCACCGAACTGCAGATGCAGGAGGTGAGGCGGAAGGTGACGATGGTGTTCCAGAATGGGGCGCTGTTCGACTCCATTACCGTCGGTGAGAATGTGGCGTTTCCGCTACGGGAGCGGGGCGATCTGCTGGAAGACCAGATATTCCAAGTGGTGAACGGTCTATTGGAGATGGTGGGTGTGGCAGGGATGGAGAACCTGCTGCCGTCTGACCTTTCCACGGGGATGAAACGGTCCGTGGCGATTGCGCGGGCGTTGGCATCGCAGCCGCAAGCGGTGCTGTATGACGAGCCGACGACCATGGTGGATCCGCTGATGGCACATCTGCTGGGGAGCCTGATCGAACGGCTGAAGCAGCAGTTACACCTGACCAGCATTGTGGTGACGCACGACATGCAACTGGCGCGGAAGCTGGCGGACCGGGTGGTGTTCCTGCACCAGGGGAAGGCGCACTTTTTCGGGACCATGGAAGAGATGGAAAAGAGCCAGGATGAGGTGCTGCAACAATTTCTGGCACTGGATAAACTGGTATTGCCGGGGTAATTTTCACAATTCCAATCGAGTATGCGGCGCGGTTTCGGGGTTACAACTTCCGTGCGAGTGCAAACATCCAACGGTCAGCCAAAGATATTTGGAAGGGACTCCGCCAGTAATAACCGGTTGGGAACTGCTGTAGATCAAACATGAACAAAGTGACTTCCGTAACCTAAGCGCATTATTTTGTTTTGTTTAGGGGGAAAGTAGTAGTATTCTTGGGTATTATTGGGGCAAAGAAGGCCAGCCGTTTTACCGTATTTCGATTGCACCAGACCGGTGACAGGGGCTAGTCTTTTCCACATCTTTGACAGGCCAGTTACTGGTTGCCGTAAAACGGACCCCGATCGGCATCCAGCTGACGTACTTCAGCCTGTTGTATATACAACTATCCGGAACAGGATAGAGAATAGGTTTGGACATGGCATCCCCGGACTATATCCAACAGGTCGTCGTACCGAATAGCGCTCGCAATGGTACTGATAGCGGGGCATCTGGAGCTATTTTTGGTGGTCTGTTCCGGAAACGGTCAATCTTCGGCATCGTCTGGGCGATGGTGGATGTTTTTCTGATCGCGTTAGCGGTCTTTATTGCACTGACCATCCGGACGGATGCAAGTTTGCTGGCTCACTGGTACTCAATACCGGCGCAGTGGCCGAATATCTCGTTGGGAATCGTACTGGACTTTATGTGGTTTGCCGTGTGCTGGGTGGTACTGGCACGCAGTTTTGGGCTGTATCTGCCGATTCAGCACATGGGCGGCCTGCATGAACAACGCCGTGTGGCCCAGACCACGATGCTGGCAGGGCTGCTGCTGTGTGGGATGCTGTACATTACGCGTGCGGATGAGGTTTCACGCATCGCGGTGGCGGTTGTGGTGGTGCTGGTGGGGGGCTTGCTCTCAGTGCGCCGCGCACTGTGGCGGCGGATGGTCTACTCCCGCTACCGGGAAGGCGTGGCGACGCGGAACATCATCATTGTGGGTTCTGGGCGGGTAGGCCGCGCACTGCGCAGCCACCTGGAATCGTTGCGGCATCTGGGTTTCCGGTTTAAGGGCTACATTGCGCTGGATCCGCGCGAGGCGGAAGCCGGCGGCGCGAACGTGATGGGTACGCTGGATAACTGCGTGTCACTGGCGCGGTCACTGTTTGTGGACGAGATATTTCTTTCCGTGCCGTGCGAACGGCGGCGGGTGATGGAACTGGTGGAAGAGGCGCGGGCGGTGGGCATTGACGTGCGCGTGGTGCCAGACCTTTACGACGGCCTGGCATGGAATGCTCCGGTGGAATACATCGGACACTTCCCCACGATCCCGCTGCACCGGCGCGAGATGCCGATAGGCGCATTCATGGGCAAGCGCATGCTGGATATTGTGCTGTCGACCATGGCGCTGGGGGTGCTATCGCCCATCATCCTGGCGATTGCGATTCTGGTCAAGCTGGATTCAAAGGGCAACGTGCTGTACCGCTCACAGCGGATTGGGCGGAAGGGCAGGACCTTCTGCCTGTATAAGTTCCGCACGATGGTGGAGAACGCGGACGAACGGCAGGCCGAACTGGAGCACATGAACGAGCGCGACGGTGTGCTGTTCAAGATCACGAACGATCCGCGCATTACGCGGTTGGGGCGGGTGCTACGGAAGTATTCGCTGGACGAGTTGCCGCAGTTCTACAACGTGCTGCTGGGCGACATGAGCATTGTGGGGCCGCGGCCACCGCTGGCCTGCGAGGTGGAGCAATACGACCTGACACATCTGCGGCGGCTGGATGTGCTGCCGGGCATTACCGGCCTGTGGCAGGTCGAGGCGCGGCAGGACCCATCGTTTGACAGCTACATTTCGCTGGATACGGCATACGTGGAGAACTGGACGCTATGGCTGGACCTGAAGATCCTGGTGCGGACGGTTGCCGTGGTGGTAAGCGGGACCGGCAGCTAGCCGTTGCTGCTATGCTTTCTGCATGCGTCGCGGTAAAGACTGCATGCAGCATCCCCGGTTGCATCGTTTGGTGAGCCCAATTCTGAGACAGGGTGTGACAGGAGCAGCGGTTTTGTTTGCGCTGCTGGGTGCGCCAGTGTGGGCGCAGGATGAGCCACCTGCTGCGCCCTATCCGCACGAGCCGGTCTTTCATTCCTATTCCAACCTGATCCAAATCCCCGTGCTGGTGCTGGACGAGCACCGGCAGCCGCTGGCCGCGGATACGCCGCTGCAGTTTGGCGTGCGCATTGACGGCGGGCCGGAGTTCACCGTGAAGTACGACCGGCTGGAGGGCAATGACCCAATCGCACTGGCTATTCTGCTGGATTTGAGCGGGAGCCAGAAGCCTATTCTGCCGAAAGTGGCGGAGGCGATTGCAGGGTTGCCGCTGAAACCGCAGGATAGGGTATCAGTGTACGCAGTGGATTGCCGGCTGATACGAACGTATACGAACGGCCTGCCAAATGCGGAGGAGCTGAAGCAGGCGGTGAACAATACGATGCAGTCTACGACGGTGCATGGGCCGGGCAAGACGAAGGCTAGTTGCGGTAGTTCGCGGGCAGTGCGCAGCAGCCTGATGTACATGATCTCGCAGCTCGAACACGAACCGGGGAGGCGGGTAATACTGGCGCTGACGGATGGGGAGGAGAAGTACAGCAGCTACACCTGGAAAGCAGTGAAGGAGTACGCGGACAATTCCGGAGTGGCCATTTTCGGGCTGGCAGGGTTGCCGTATGAGGCTTCGGAAGCAGCGATGTTCCAGACGTTTTACCGAGGGTATGAGGATGAGTTCAAGACGCTGTGCGAGTTGAGCGGAGGCATTCTGCGTATGACCACTCCACTGACGGTGCCGCAGAGTGTGAAGGACTTTGTGGCGCTGGTGCGGGGCCGGTATATTGTGGAGTTTCCGCGGTCAGACAATCTGACGGCAGGGCCGCATGGCTTTGACGTTTCAGTGGAGAGCTCGAAGGAGCTGTATTTTATTCGACCGTCCGGTATATCGCTGCCAATCGCCGACCCGGAGATACTGGCTGATCCAACGACGGTGCCGACCGATCCGACGCATGCGCCAGTGCCGGGAAACCGAAGAATCCTGACAGATACAAAGCACTGAGTGCAAGGCGGCAATGGGGTTTGGCGTAATGACGGCGCCAGCGCGGTACACTTAAAGAGTGAAGATTGCACTGGCCCAGATCAACCCCACGGTAGGGGATTTTACCGGAAACACTGCGAAAATACTGGACTTCACCGAGCGGGCGAAGGCTGCAGGCGCGGAGCTGGTGGTGTTTCCGGAGCTGGCCGCGTGCGGGTATCCGCCAGCAGATTTTCTGGAAAAAGACAGCTTTGTGGCGCGGGCCGGCCAGGTGCTGGTGGAGATTGCCGCCAAGGCGACCGCCGACGGCAGCATTGCGGTGATCGTGGGCGGAGTGATGCCGGCGACGGCGACGGTGGCGGGCAAGCATGTGCGCAATGTAGCGGCGGTGCTGGAACGGGGAGGCATCAGCTTTCTGCAGCAGAAGCGGCTGCTGCCGTTCTACGACGTGTTTGACGAGCAGAGATACTTTGAGCCGGGCGAGAGCCAGACGCTGTGCCACATCAACGGGCAGCAGCTTGCGATTACGATCTGCGAAGACGCATGGAACGACAAAACATTCTGGCCGAGGCGGTTCTACCGGGACGATCCGGTGGAAGAGCAGATGGCACAGTGGGAGAGCGGCGCGAAGAAGTATGACAGCGCGCATCCACAAGAGAGTAAAGGCTGCGGCGATCTGCGCATCATTCTGAATATTTCTTCATCGCCGTTCTGGAGGGAGAAGAGGGCGCTGCGGACCGAGATGCTGAGCGCCATCGCGAAACGGCACAATGCGTTTGTGGCGATGGTGAACCAGGTGGGCGGCAACGATAGCCTGATCTTCGACGGCACATCACTGGCGATTGCACCGAGCGGGAACGTGATTGCGCAGGGGAAATCGTTCGCGGAAGACATGGTGGTGTTTGACGCGTGCAAGCCAGTGGCGATGGAACAGCCGGATTTTGGCGCGGAGAGCGGCGAGGTAGAGGCGACCTGGGATGCGCTGGTGCTGGGCACGCGCGATTACATGCACAAGTGCGGATTCAAGCAGGCAGTGATCGGACTTTCAGGCGGCATTGATTCTGCGCTGGTGGCGGCGATCGCGGTGGAGGCGCTGGGCAAGGAGCAGGTGCTGGGTGTGGGCATGCCGAGCCAGTTCTCATCGCAGGGATCAGTGGATGACGGCAGGGCGCTGGCGGAGAACCTGGGGATACGGTTTGAGCTGCTGGCTATCGGGGATATTTTCAAGCAGTACACGGGGATACTGGCGCCGCTGTTCGCGGGGACGGAGTTTGGGCTGGCGGAAGAGAATCTGCAGCCGCGGATTCGCGGGGCGCTGCTGATGGCGATAGCGAATAAGTTCAACGCGCTGGTGCTGACGACGGGAAACAAGTCAGAGATGTCTACCGGGTACTGCACGCTGTACGGCGATATGGTGGGGGCGCTGGCGGTGATTGGCGACGTGATGAAGACGCGGGTGTATGACCTGAGCCGCTATGCGAATCGCAACGGCGTGGTGATTCCGCCGGCGACGATCGAGAAGCCGCCTTCGGCGGAGTTGAGACCGGGGCAGATGGATACGGACTCGCTGCCGCCGTACAGCGTGCTGGACCCGATACTGGAAGCGTATGTGGAACGGTATGAATCGGCTGGGGAGATTGCGGTAGCACAGAAGCAGGACCCGGCGCTGGTGACAGCGGTCATCAAGCTGGTGGAGCGGAGCGAATACAAGCGGCAGCAGGCTGCTCCGGTGCTAAAAGTTACACGGAAATCGTTTGGCATGGGGCGCCGGTTTCCCATTGCCGTCAAAGTTCAGGTCTAATATTGCGGTAGCGCAATAAATCTGCTGAAACACACCGGCGACTGCCGGTACATGAGGAACGAAACACTATGAAGCCTGTTCTGCGCGTTGTATTTGCCGCGGCGATTGCCGCTCTCACCATTACCCACTCCGCTGTTGCCCAGGATGCGACGCAGCAGAGCGCACCCGCCGCCGCAGCGCCGTCGGCGCCGCCGGCGCTTTCAAACATCGCACCGCAGATCACGAACCTGAATCCGTTTCCTCCGCCGGACCCGAAGAACTTTACGGCGACGTTTCCGACCAAGGAGACGGTGAAGTCATTCCTGAACCAGCTGTGGGGGTATGACCCAAACCGGATCTTTCAGGTGGCGGCCATCACACCGACGACGGCGCCTAGCGTAAGCCAGGTGGTGGTGTTTGTGGCAGAGCGCGGCCAGCCTGCAGACCAGACGAAGACAACCCAGTTCCTGGTGCTGAATGACGGCAAGCATGGCATCGCGGGCGATACCGTGATCGACTTTGGCGCGACGCCGTTTGCCGACAAGCGCGCCATGCTGAAGGCACGCGCGGATGGACCTTCGCGGGGCAACGCAAGCAAGGACCTGGAACTGGTGGAGTTTGCTGACCTGCAGTGCCCGCATTGCAAGGAAGCGCAAACCACGATGGACCAGATAGCGCATGATTTCCCGACGGCGCACATCGTGTTCCAGAACTACCCGCTGGTGCAGATTCATCCGGCGGCTTTCCTGGCGGCGGCGTATGGCCTGTGCGTTGCACAGCAGAAGCCGGAGAACGACAACGGAGCATTCTTCACGTACGTGCATGCGGTGTTTGATACGCAGGATGCGCTGACGCCGGACAACACCAAGCAGACGCTGGACAATGCGGTGGTGAAGGCTGGACTGGATGCTGCGAAGGTAGCAGCATGCGCAGACACACAGGCGATCAAGGACAACCTGAAGGCTTCCACTCAGCTGGCCAAGGATGCGCAGGTGGATTCGACACCGTTGCTGCTGGTGAATGGGCGCGCGATGCCGCTGGCGGGCGTTGCGTATGACACGCTGAAGAACGTGATCCTGTACCAGGCGCAACTGGATGGCATCACGGTACCTGCTCCGCAGCCGGTACTGACGCCGCTTGGAAAATAACTAAGCTTGTAGATGGTGAAGGGCCCGCAGAGATAGTCTGCGGGCTTTTTGCTGCGCGCTAGTTCTCATCACCGCCGGATGATTCGTGAGCGGCGGCACGGGGAAAGAGGACAGGGCGGCTGGTGATACGGTCGCGTCCGTGACGCACAAGGCGCGGAGTGAGGCTGATGACAAGCTCGCTGGTGTCGAGACCCTTGCTGTCGTCAGAGGTGAGGCTCTGGAAGCCGGGAATTTCCGCGAGGCCGGGCAGGCCGTTGACGGCGCGGCTTTCCTGCCTGGTCATGCTGCTGACCATGACGGCGGTTTCGCCGGGGGCGATGGTGACGTTGGAGGTGAGGGTGCGGCTGGCGAGAACGGGGATGCCGTTGAGCGCGCTGCCGGCGAGGGCTTCAATCTTGAGGTCGATGGCGAGGCTGACGTTGCCGGAACGGAGCACGGTGGGTACAGCCTTCAACGTGAGGCCGAGGTCCTCATACTGAATCTGCGGAATGGTGGCGCTGGTGAGGGCGCTGGCCGCGGTGGCGGCGGTGAGGCCGTAGGCGGCGAGCTGGGCGGAGGTGAGTCCCGCGAGTTGCGAGGAGGTGATGCCGGAGGAGTAGGACGCGGTAATGATGGGGTAGCGCGTACCGGCGCGGAAGGTGGCAGTCTGGCGGTCGGCGACGCGGAGCTGAACTTCGTCGAGCGATTTGGCTTCAGAGTGGTTCAGTCCGAAGTTGAAGGTGGGCAGGGCGGAGGCGGTGACGCCGGTCCAGGTGATGCCGCCGCCGAAGGTGCCCAGAATTTGCCCTGTGGCAAGCGCATTGCTGCTGAGCAGTCCCGAACTGACGAGGTAGCCAAGGATCGCCAGGGCAGATGTGTTGGCAGGGATAAGGCCGTTTTGAATTGCTGATGTGATCTGGGAGGAATACTGGTTCATTATCTGCTGTTCTTCGGTATACAGGTTGAAGGCGCTCAGCGTGGTGCCCGCAGCAAAGCCAATATTTTTTGTATTGGATTTGGTGATGCTGTAGACGCGCATGTCCATGAGAACTTCGTTGCCACCATCCAGCAGGTCAGCGAGCTCATAGTTGGCGAGGGTGAGCATGTCTTTGGGGGCGCGGATGGACATGGTTCCGCTGGCCGCGTTCACCGTGACGTGCTCAATCTCAAGCACCTGTCGAAGGAGGTTGGAGACATCGGTAATCTGCTCAGTGGACAGGCCGGGCATGTAGATGGTTTCAAGCGAGAGATGGTCAAACTGGTCGTGATTTTCACGCGTGTCTTTCACGACGAGTGCGGTCTTCGCGTCCAGCGGGACGAGGAAGGAGCGGCTGAGCTGCTGGAGGATGGGCAGCATCTGCTGGAAGCTGAGGTTATCAACGTCCATGCGGACGCTGCTGGCAGGGGCATCCGGGTTGAACTGCGCTTTCAGCCCGTAGGCCTGCAGGACGCGGCGCACCATCTCATGCGCGTCAGCGCGGTAGTGAAAGCTCTGCAGGGTCTGGTCGGGAGCAAGCTCCAGCGGTGCGGCGAGAGTGACGAGCTTACCGCTGTCAGAACTGACGGTGTTGGGGAAGATCTCAATAAGGGGCTCGCTGGCGGAGGGCAGGTGTTCGGTGACGAGCTGATTGTCAGGATCTATCTTTGCGGCGGCGGCAAGGAGGGAGGCAGCGCCTGCGTTGTTGCCGGTGCTGCGCATGATCTGCGCCTTGCGCACCATTTGGCTGACGACGTTTTCGCGGGCGATGGCGGCGGAGAGCGCGTATTCCTGCTTTGAAGGGTTGAGCGCGGCGGCGCGCTCAAACTCCTTCTGCGCCTTCTCCGGTTCATTCTTGTCGAGGTAGGCGGAACCGGCGAGGAAGGCGTCTGCTGCCTTGAGCGCCTGCCTGCGGCTGATGGGCTTGCTGCCGGGCTGCGCGGGAAGAGCTTTGGTGATGGTGTCAGGGCCCGGAGCAGGCGCAGGTTGCGAGGCGGCGGGTGGGGTGGCCGATGCCGGGGCGGTAACGGGGTTCTGTGCGACAGCAGCAGCGGTGAGCAGGCATAGGGCCGCGATGAGGCGCAGCGGCGTGCCGGGGCGCGGAAGGCCGGTACTCAGCGTGCTGGGGGCGGCAATCATTTACTGTCAGCTCTTCCCATTGGACGAAGCTGCGGTGGCAATCGTCTGATCAAGCAGGGACTGAAGTGAGGGAACAGCCCACTCAGGGTTGACCCGGGAGAGCTCTTCTACGGAAAAGATGCTGGTAGCCACGGCGATGGCGGGGATGCCGTTGGCGTGGGCGGCGGTGACGTCAGACGGGGTGTCGCCAATGACGCAGAGGGTGGCGTGGGGGCCAGCCAGCTTGCGGGCTTCGTCTGCGGCGTTGGCAATCATGTCAGAACGGACGGCGTAGAGGTCACTGAATCCGCCGAAGGTGAAGAAGTGGCGGAGGCCAGCCTGTTCGAGCTTGAGCCAACCGATAGATTCGAGGTTGCCGGTGCCAACGCCGAGGACTTTACCGCGCGAGGCGAGGTATTCCAGGGTTTCAACGACGGAGGGCATGAGCACCATCTCCATGAGGTGGCGTTTGGCGTGGACAGTCTCTGCCAGGCGGGAGAAGATGCGGCGCTCCAGGGGCTTCCAGTGGGCATCGTCGACACCGGCGAGGCGGCAGGCGTCGCGGAGGATGGCGGCGTCTGTGCTGCCGTGGACGGTGACACCTTCGAGAGAGACGTCGCGGTGGAGGACCTCGCGGAGGCAGGAGGTGAAGGCATTGACGTGAATGCGGTTGGGCTCGCGCATGAGGGTACCGTCAATATCGAACAGGTATGCGTCAAAGTCGTCCCAACCGGGGGCGATGGAGGCGGGGGTGCTGAGAGGATTCACACTTCTTATTGTAGCGGGAGGGAAGAGACGGCTGATGTTGCATTCGTGGCAGGGATGCGCGGGCATTTGTGCAGCGGAAGCTTGAGGATGCATGGGTGACGCGGGGAGCGTCTGGATTCTTCGGCTTCGCTCAGAATGACTCGGCTGAGATTTGTGGCGGGGAAAGATTTGCGCGCCCGTTCGACTTCGCTCAGGGCAGGCTCGCGCGGCCGTCGCGATGCGACGCTATCCCACCCTAACGACGAAAAAACTGTCGTGAGGATGGGGCACCCAGATTTGTGGAACGATTAGCGCGCGATGGAGATGGGCTGAGCAATGGGGTGCTCACTGCGGGCAGGACGCTTGAGGCCGTTGCGAATCTGCGCAGGATCAAGCTGCAGCTCTGCGATGGTGCGGCTGAGGGTGTTGCGATGCATGCCGAGTTCGGCAGCGGCCTTGCACTGATTGCCGCGATGGTGCGAGAGAACCTCAAGCAGGTAACGGCGTTTGAATTCGCGGACGGCCTCGTCGTAGGTCACGCCGCTGCTATGCATCTGGGCCACTACACTTTCGAGCTCTCGTTTCACTTTGCCTCTCACAGGTGCGACTGTTGCCGCCGCTCAGGGAATTGTAATTTGAATGTCAGTGACCGATTATGACGGCGATCATCCGTGTATGTCTACTACTGATGGAAAAAATATGTTCCGGCTGTAATGCGTCGTTGCAAATCAGCAGGTACAACCGAGGATACAGCATGAGCGGCGCTAAGAAAATATGGAGTGAGCACGGAATGTGAAATTTCATTGCCGGAGGTGAGCTGCTGCGGTAGAAAGGCCGCCACGGCCATCATGCCCGCGGTGATGAGAAGAACACCGCGAACAAAGCCGAAAATGGCTCCGGCGAGTGAATCTGCCCAGCCGAGGCCGACAAAGTGGAGCATGCGGCTGAGCGCCCAGCCCAGCAATCCGGACAGCAGCATGACAACAAGGATAATCAGCACAAAAGACAGCGCTTCAGCCACGGGATAGCTGCGGGTGATGGGGAGAAGAAGGGCGGCGGGGCCGGTGTAGCATTCGCATGCGAATACGAGGCCCAGGATGGAGCCTGTGAGCCAGAAAAGCTCGCGGACCATGCCACGCATCATGGCGCGTACGACGGAAAAGACAAGAATGGCGAGGAGAAACCAGTCCAGCAACGTGAGCGAGCCCATGGACACGGTTAGGAGCCTGCGCCTGCCAGTTCGTGGCCGGTGATGAGGCGGAAGGCTTCGAGGTACTTGGCGCGGGTGCGATCGATAACTTCGGGAGTGAGAGTGGGCGCGGGCGCCTGCTTATTCCAGTGGATGGACTCCAGGTAGTCGCGAACAAACTGCTTGTCAAACGAGGGCTGGGGACCGCCGGGAGCGTATCCGGCAGCGGGCCAGTAGCGTGAGGAGTCTGGCGTGAGCGCTTCATCGGCGAGCACGATGCGGCCATCGACGACGCCGAATTCAAATTTCGTGTCAGCAAGGATGAGGCCGCGGCTCTCAGCGTGTTTGGCGGCAGCGGCGTAGACGGCGAGGGAGAGGCGTTGCAGCTCGGCAGCGGGTTCGGCCCCGATGAGGGAAGCCATGCGGGCGAAGGAGATGTTTTCATCGTGGCCGACGCTGTTCTTGGCGGCGGGAGTGAAGATGGGCTGGGGTAGGCGATCCGATTCACGCAGGCCAGCGGGCAGCGCGATGCCGCAGACGGAGCTGCTGGATTTGTATTCAGCCCAGGCAGAGCCGGAGAGGTAGCCGCGAACGACACACTCAACGGGAAACATCAGAGCGCGACGAACGAGCATGGAGCGGCCGGATAATTCGGCGGCGTGGGGCGCGAGGGCAGCGGGAAATTTGGCGACGTCGGCGGTGATGAGGTGGTTGGGCACGACGCTGCTGAGATGCTGGAACCAGAAGAGGGAAAGCTGGGTGAGGACGCGGCCCTTGTCTGGGATGCCGGAGCCGAGGACATGATCGAAGGCGGAGATGCGGTCTGTGGCGACGAAGATGAGATCGTCGCCGGCGGTGTAGAGGTCGCGGACTTTGCCGCGGGCGAAGAGCGGAAGCGGGAGGTCGGTCTGGAGGAGTGGCGGCATGGCTATCTCTCTATCGTAGGCTGAGTGCGGGCTTAGAGGCGTGTTGATGGTGAAAGGAATCCGTGGCGGTATCTGAGAAGCAGATTCCTCCGCTACGCTGCGGAATGACAAACAAATGATTCGCTGCGGAATGACAAATAGTTGGAGTTTGATCGATCACTCTCCAATAGAAATTTACTCTAGTTCGACTGCGTGCGCGGTTTGGTTGTTGATGGTTCAGGTGCTCCCCGGCGCCAGAGCCGGTGGGGGAGGACGTAGGTGAATCCGGCGAAGGCTTCCCAGTGGGTGGAGGTGCTGGTGAGGCCGCGCTGGAAGCCGGTGTCAATGACGAGGTTGGGGCGAACGGTGTAGTTGGGCGAAATCAACAGGCCGACGGCGCTGCCGCCGGTGAGCGGCTGGGAGAAGTGCCAGAGTTCGCAGCCGAGGCCGAACTTGCCGGTGAGAGGGTGCGAGACGGAGAGCGTCTGGCCGAACTGGGCGCGGCGTACCGTACCGTCGCTCTGCTCGGTGACGAAGTAGTTGTTGTCGATGTGGAAGCCGAACATATCGTTGCTGAGAAGGAGCAGGGCGTTCTGGCTGTTGCTGCCGATGTCAGTGTCCGGCGCGGTGCCGGAGTAGGTGCGGTGGAAGTAGCTGAGGGCGATGGTGGGCTTTAGCTTTTCGCCGGGGAAGACGACGACCTGCGCGCCGAGGAGGAGGTCGCCGGACTGGGTTGAGTGATCGAAGTCGGCGTTGCTGTAGGCGAAGGGCTGCCAGCTGGTGAGGAGTTGCAGGCGCGAGGTAACGGTGAGCTTGGTGACCTGATTGACGCTGAACTGGTTGCTGAATTCCTGAGAGCCGTTGGCGTAGAGGGCGCCGTTTTCAAATTGCAGATAGCCGACGGGCGTGAGCGTGGCGGGCGTGGAGACGGTGGGGCGGCCGGGGTTGGCGGCGGGAAGCTCCTGCGCGTGGATTGTCGACAAGGAAAGGAAGGTGCCCAACAAAACAAATCCGCAAAGATGGCGGAACATCTGGAACATCGCACACTGACGCGAGATTTTGATCAAGGAATGCACGGTTCCAAATCTTTCTAGTGATAGCTGAAGGAGAATTCTGCTTTGCGAGTGAAGTGGCGGTAGAAAAGGCGGTAGCCACCGCGATTGTATCCGGCAATGGAAAACAGCACTTCGGATTCGCCGTCTTTATCGTAATCTCCGGCATCGACGAGCCACATGTCAGAGCCGATCCATTCTGCTGAGCCGTCGGGGCGAACGACGTACCACTGGCCGACGAAGGCACCACCGTCGTCATTGGGGCCATCGCAACGGTATCCCTGAAGGCCAAGTTCAACAAGCGACCAACTATTCGTTGCGAGGTAGGCGCTGAACACTGCAATGTCTTTGTCCTTGTAGTTCCAGACACGAAGTTTATTTTCGTTTGCATTCCTGCAATTGCTGACAGAGGGGAAACGTGCCCGAAATTGTTGCCGTAACTTATCAAGGAGTTCTGGTGCAGGGGTGAAGGGTTTCCAGTGGTCAGGATCTAAAACATTGGCTTGCGACACGGCGACAAGCGGCCGAAATGCGATGTCGCTGTCCCATGCGGAAAATTCTTTGGAGCGTTTCCCGATGGTTGGCACGGGATCAGCGCTGGTAATTTTCTGACATCCAGTACCCGCACAGAACTGAAAGTCTGTAGGCGTTGCGGCAGTTACTCTACCGACTTCTTGTCCGTCGAAGGCTATCGTCCAATGCACTTCCTGCGGATAGGCGGAAGTAAGTGACTTCAGGCAGTCCTTTTCCTTGCACGAGGTGGGATATGAGAGCCATTCATTTGAGTGCTTGTAAAAGACAGCACGCACGACGCGGAAGTTGGGTTCTCCGACATAGCGTCCGGGATGATCTTCGAGTACGCCAAGCACCAGAGGATTAGGTTGCGAGGCTAACTGCGCTTTCGATATGGTGCCACAGGACAATCCGGCCACGGTAAGAAGAATTGCTCGCGCCAGATTGTTCATGGTGTCTCCTCTGCTTACGCGACGGAACGCTGCTCCTGTTTATTTTTGTTGCCGGCACCGAGTTTGACGGAGACGATCTTGGAGACGCCGGGCTCCTGCATGGTGACGCCGTAGATGAGGTCGGCGCGCGCCATGGTGGTCTTGGAGTGGGTGATGACGATGAACTGGGTGTTAGTGCTCATCTCTTCTACCAGACTAGCGAAACGGCCGACATTGGTTTCATCAAGCGGGGCATCGACTTCGTCAAGCACGCAGAAGGGGCTGGGCTGGTACTGGAAGATGCCGACCAGAAGAGAGAATGCAGTGAGCGTCTTCTCGCCGCCGGAGAGCAGGAGTATGTTCTGCAGCTTCTTGCCAGGAGGCGAGGCGACGAGTTCGATGCCGCTCTCAGCAGCGTTCTCCTGATCCGTGAGGCGCATGGAGGCCTGGCCGCCACCGAAGAGCTTGTTGAAGGTGCGGGAGAAGTTTTCGTTGATGACGGCATACGCTTCGTTGAACTTGGTATGCGTAATCTCGTCGATCTCCTTGATGGTCTGCTGGGTGTTCTCAATGGACTCAATGAGATCTTTGCGCTGGGTGTCGAGGAAGGTGTAACGCTGCTCAGCCTCAGTGAATTCTTCAAGCGCCATCATGTTGACGGGGCCCATGTTCTCAAGGCGCTGCTTCATGGCGCGGCTGGCTTCTTCAGCTTCCAGCAGTGCTTCGGCCTCGATGCGCTCAATCTCCGCATCTTCGCGCAGGGCGATGGCTTCAACGCCGAGGTCGTTGAGGCAGGTGGCGGAGAGATGCTCGAGATCGGATGAGAGCTTGGCGGCGTGGGCAGAGAGCGTGGCGCGCTCTTCGCGGCGAGCTTCATTTTCATGCCGCAGGGCGCGGAGCTTGGTGTCAAGCTCGGTAATGCGCGCACGAAGGACGACGGATTCTTCGCCGAGCTGCCTGGTGCGGAGCTGGGCGCTCTCACGCGATTGCGCGACGGCTAGCTGCTCTACGGCGAGCTGGATGTTTTCCTCTTCACGGCGCTGCTGGTCCGCAGCGGAGGCGGCGAGTTGCTGCTTCATCTGCTCAATGCGCTGCAACTGCGCGCTATGAATACGGTCAGTCTGCTCGAAGTTCGCGGCTGCACCACGGCGGCGCTCTTCAATGCCGGCAGCGTGGGCGGAGGCCGCGGAAGCTGCATGCTGGGCCTCTTCGCGAGAGTTGCGAAGCTGCTCAATGCGCTGCTGCAGTTCGGCGAGAGAGGTTTCTACAGCGTGGCGTTCCTGCTCCAGCCGGGCTGACTCTTCGTGCTTGCGGGCGATCAACTCCTGACGCGCGACCTGGGTTTCGCGGTTGCGCTCGGCGGCGAGAATCCACTCCTGCAGGCGGCGCTCCAGCTTGGCGGCTTCAGCTTCCATGGCACGGAGGGCGGCACCGCTGTTGGCGGATTCGCGCTCGGCGTCGCGGCGCTCATTGCTCTTCGTGTCGAGGGTTGCGGTGAGTTCGGCAACGCGGCGGGTGAGCGAGGCGGCCTGGAGATCAGTGCGGGAGAGCTCTGCTTCCAACTCTTCCAGCTTGGACTGAATCTCGCGGAGTTCGCGCTTGAGGGCAAGAGGGCCTTCACTGCGGATGCGGCCACCGGTGACGGTGACGTTGTGGAAGGTTTCGCCGTTGGGCGAGAGGAAGAAAGCCTGCGGATTTTCTAAGGCGAGGGCGCGGGCGATCTGCGCGTTGGGAGCGACAAAGCCTTCGCGGAGCTTGGGGAGAATGACTTCGAGCGAGCGGCCAAAGCCATCAAGCACACGCATGCAGTTCTTCAACGGCACGACGCCGCTGGAGGTGGCGCTGGCGCCCGCGGTGCTCTGCATGCCTTCAAGGAAGGAGAACTTGGCCTGAGCATCGTTGGGATGTACGAGGAAGGTGGCGCGGCCAGCAACATCAGAGCTGAGCATGCGCATGCCTTCGTCAGCCGCGTCCCAGCTCTTGACGACGATGTAATTGAGTTCATCGCGGAGAAATTCATCGACGACGCTCTCATACTGGCCATCGACTTCGAGGAAGTCTGCCAGGGTGCCGACGGGGGAGACCCCGTGGCCGCCAGCCTGCTGCGCGGACTTGTTGGCGCGGAAGATATCGCGCACGGTTTCAGTAGAGTAACTGTGCTCGCGGATGAGAGACTCCAGCGAGTTGCGGCGGCCGAGGAGGGTGGCGACTTCAGCGCGGAGGGAATCGCCACGGAGCTTGGTCTCAGTCTCTTCCTTGCGAGCGGTCTCAAGCTGGGCGCGAAGGTCAGTGATCTCGGCTTCGAGACGAGCGAGCTTCTCCGTAACATTTTCAAACGCGAGAGAGACCTGACCGCGCTGCTGGCCGAGGGTTTCGAGTTCGTGGCGGGCGGCGTCGGACTCCTGCGTGAGGCGTTCGGCATCGCGCAGAAGGGAGGCGAGGGATTCTTCCGCCTGCGTGACTTCGTTGCGAGCCTGAGCGGCGCGGGAGAGCAACTGCATGGAGGCGTGGCGTGACTGCTCAGTCTGCTGCTCGGCCTGGGATACGGCGCGGGAGGCTTCCTGCGCGGCGGCCTGACGCTCCTGCGCCTGGGCACGGGCAGCGGCAGACTCTGCATTGGCGTTGTCAAGGAAGTGGCGGTGCTGCTCACGCTCCGCGACGATGGTTTCCATCTGGGTGTGCAGCGCGGCAAGCTCTTCAGTGCCGGCGACGACGCGAGCGGTAAGCTCTGCGATGCGGTCAATGTTGGAGGCGGTGCGACTGGCGATGCGCTCCAGCTCTACGGCAGAAGCGTTGGCCTGAGAGGCGGCTTCGCGTGATTCGTTATCGAGCTCGTAGCCGCGCTGGGTGCCGAGGGTGTGCTCAGTATCAAGCAGATCAATCTCGCCTGCCTGCGCATCAATCGCGATACCAAGCTCGGTAATCTTGGCGGCGGTCTGCTCCTGCTCCTGGTCCATCTGCAGCATGCGGCTGGCAAGGACGACGCGAAGTTTGACGCGGAGTTCATCGCGCAGGGCGACGTAGCGCTCCGCCTTGGCGGCCTGACGCTTGAGGGTGTGCATCTGGCGCGAGACTTCGTCGAAGATATCGTTGACGCGCGCGAGATTCTGCTTGGCGGATTCGAGACGCAGTTCGGAGAGACGCTTCTTGGTCTTGAAGCGGGTGATACCGGCGGCTTCTTCAATGATGGCACGGCGATCAAGAGGCTTGGCGCTGAGCAACTGGCCGATGCGCTCCTGCCCGATAATGGCGTAGTTCTCACCGGAGAGGCCGGTGCCAAGGAAGATGTCCTGAATGTCGCGCAGGCGGCAGATCTTGCCGTTGAGTAGGTACTCGCTCTCGCCGGAGCGGAAGAGGCGGCGGGTGACAACGATCTCACCGGCGCGTACCGGCTGCTTGTTGAACTTGCGGCGGCGAATCTTGAGCACTACGGAGTTTGCCGCAGCATCAGGTTGGGTGGCTTCAGCGGCTGCAGGCTCGAGATCGAGTGCAGGCTCAGGTTCTTCACCTTCGAGGACGGTGCCGGGCTGGGCTTCGAGTACAGCCTCTTCAGTCTCATTGGCGCGCTTAATACGCAGAGCCTGCTCATCCCAATCGCCGTCGAGGGGATGCTCATTCTCAATCACTATCTCGGGACCGGATTGATTGCTGGAGGAGCCGGTGAGGAGGTTGCTGTCATACACGTCCGGATCAACGAGCGTGAGGGAAACCTCAGCCATGCCGGTGGGCTTGCGATCGCGCGTGCCGGCGAAGATGACGTCTTGCATGTGGGCGCCGCGGAGGCTTTTGGCGGACTGCTCACCGAGTACCCAGGTGATGGCGTCAGAGATGTTTGATTTGCCGCAGCCGTTGGGGCCGACAATAGCGGCAAGACCCTCGCCGGAGAGATGTACCTCAGTGCGGTCGCAGAACGACTTGAAACCGAGGATCTGGACTTTCTTCAGCTTGAGCATGTGTTATTCCTCCACCCGTGTGGCAGCCCTGAAAAGGGGAAGTACGGGCACCTAATCTCTTAGACAAGAGCCTAGGTCAATCTAGCGTGAAGAACCGGGGGAATCAACCACGGAAACCCCACATGTTGTGGATAAAGTGTACCAGACCCAACAAATAGGTAAGCCTTGTAAAAACAATACATTTCGATGGTGTTTGACTGCATCAATTCGGGTGCATATTTGCAACCCAGGGGGGACATGGCCATCCGGTGGCGGGATTGAAGCCGTAGGTCAAGTGTAGCGGTATTCGACGGAAGGAGAAGGGCTGATTTTCTATCCTGTCAAAACAAGAAAATGAGGGGTGGGTAAGGGCAGAGAAGAGAGCGGCTTACGATTCCGAGGGGTGCGAGTCTCACCACGCAGCCAAGCGCCGGAGCAACAGGGTAGGCTGCGGCTACGTCTGAATTAACGGCGGGAAGGTTAGGGGCGGCGGGCAAGGCAGAGAATAAAGATTTTGCATAAGGCGATGACAAACTTGCTATTAGAGAGAACTCATTTTTATAATCAACCCAAAGTTACCAATACTGATCTCCGGTCCTACACCGGAGGCAATCATGCACCTGAACACCTAGTGTCCACTTATCTTGCGTACATGCTGAGGAGCATCTCCATGAAGAAGGCTGCAATTGCCTCGCTGTTGTCTATCGCTGCACTCTCACTCTGCGGAACCACGGTGCTTGCACAGGACCCTGGCCAGGTAACCATTAAAGATCAGGCAGAGTACAACGCCTTCACCAATGCCGAGAGCCAGACGACACCGGCGATGAAGGCGTCTGCGATTGAAGGATTTCTGCAGACCTATCCCAACTCCGTGGTGAAGGACGATTTGCTGGGGCAGTTGATGACGGCCTATACGCAAGTGCCGGACATCCCAAAAGCGATCGATGCCGCGGACCGTCTGCTGAAGGACGATCCGAACAACCTGCGCGCGCTCACGATTGAGGTGTACCTGAAGAAGGCGCAGGCTGATCAGACGACGGACCCCGCCGCCAAGCAGGCGTTGCTGGATGATGCTGCAGCCCGCGCACAACTCGGACTGAATGCGACCAAGCCGATTGGCATGGCGATGGCAGACTTCAACAAGCTGAAGGCCGGCGCGTCACCATACTTCTACGGTGCGATTGCGACCGATGCGGAAGGCAAGAAGGATTATGCAACCGCTGTTTCGAACTACCTGCTGGAACTGAAGAACATGGCGCCCGCGGATACGCAGGTACCCGGTCCGGTGCTGCAGGATACGTTCAACATGGCGCTGGATTATTACAAGCAGACTCCGCCGGATTATCTGAACTGCGCATTTTTTGCAGCACGCGCTGCGAACTTCGCACCGGAACCGTACAAGTCGCAGATGCTGCCGACGGCGACGTTCTGCTTCAAGAAGTACGTTGGGCCGCATCCCGCCGCAGGGCAGACGTTTGACCAGTTCCAGGCATTGGCTGCTGCCAATGTGCTGCCGCCGGCGAGCATCTCCACGCAGTACACGATGTACGTTGCGCCCAAGCCTGAAGATCTGGCGCACCAGGCTGTGACCTCGACTTCAGACCTGAGCACGCTGGCGCTGCAGGATAAGGAATTCATCCTGGGCAACGGGACGAAGGAAGATGCGGACAAGGTATGGGCAGTGCTGAAGGACGTGACCGCTGAGATTCCGGGCACGGTGGTAACCGCTACTGCAGACCAGATTCAGCTGTCGGTTTCAGAAGATGCAGTTCAGAGCAAGACCGCTGATTTCACCATCAACCTGAAGACGCCGCTGAAGGAAGTTCCTGCAACGGGCACGAGCATCAAGGTGACGGGAACGTTTGATTCGTTCACGAAGACACCGACGATGATCATCCTGAAGGACGGCGAAGTGCCAGAGAAGAAGGCGCCTGCGAAGAAGGCTCCAGCGCATACTGCTCCGGCTCACCACACCGCAAGCCACTAAACTGCGGTGAGTTCATAACGAGAGAGGCAGCCTTCGGGCTGCCTCTTTTAGCGTGGGTAAAAGAATTACGAGAGTACTATGTTGAGGAAATCGAAGGGGAGTTTGCTCAACGAACATGCGCTCGCAAGTGCGGGCAGAACAGGCTAACGATGAAATTGAATCTGATGTCGATGATTCTACTGTTCGTCTTAATCATCGTGTGGTTGGGACTACATGGGACCAATATGCAATGGACCGCGGTGAAGATTGCCGGGGCGGTGTTATCGTGTGCGTCCCTGATTCTGCTGATTGTGGCGCGGGTGCAACTCGGTGCGGCATTCGCAGTGCAGGCGAAGGCGAAGAAGTTGGTGACAACCGGTCTGTATTCACGGATACGGAATCCGATATACGTGTTTGGCGGGTTACTGCTGGTGGGGATTGCGATGGTGACCGGGCGATGGGAGTGCATACTGCTGCTTGCGGTGTTGACCCTGATGCAGATTTACCGGGTAAGAAATGAAGAGAGCGTGCTCTACAAGGCATTTGGGGAAGAGTATGTGAAGTACAAAGCACGGACGTGGTTCTAGGTCTCGTCTCTGGGTGCGGCGAGCTAATGGCGTCTGCCGGAGAGCCTGGACAGACCACTTTATGATACAAAGGCACGGGCCAGAGGATTAGGCGCAGCCCGTAGCTGGTAGGACCACTTATGAAGTATGATGGGTGGAGAATTCGAGTTCGTTCGGAGAGAGAACAATGTCAAATGCTAGTTGTGATATCGGCCTGATCGGTCTTGCGGTCATGGGCCAGAACCTTGTGCTGAACATGAATGACCATGGGTACAAGGTAGCGGTGTTCAACCGCACCACGTCGAAGGTCGACGACTTTATCGCCAATGAGGCGAAGGGAACCGCGGTAGTCGGATCACACACGATCGAGGAGTTCGTTGGCCTGCTGAAGCGGCCACGGCGCGTGATGATCATGGTGAAGGCCGGCGATGTGGTGGACCAGACCATCGAGCACCTGCTGCCGTTCCTGGAAAAGGGCGACATCGTGATCGACGGCGGCAATTCGCTGTACACGGATTCCAATCGCCGCACCAAGGACCTGGCGGCGAAGGGGATTCTGTTCATCGGCACGGGCGTCTCCGGCGGCGAAGAGGGTGCGCGTTTCGGCCCGTCCATCATGCCGGGCGGCAACAAGGAAGCATGGCCCGCAGTGAAGCCGATTCTGCAGGCGATCTCCGCCAAGGTAGACGGCGGCACGCCGTGCTGCGACTGGGTTGGCGAAGACGGTGCAGGCCACTACGTGAAGATGGTGCACAACGGCATCGAGTACGGCGACATGCAACTGATCTGCGAAGCGTATCAAATGCTGCGCGACGGACTGGGGCTGACTGCCGATGAGCTGCACGATATTTTCGCGGAGTGGAACAAGGGCGAGCTCGACAGCTACCTGATCGAAATCTCCACCGAGATTTTTGCCAAGAAGGACGATGACGGCAAGCCGGTGGTGGACAAGATTCTGGACACCGCAGGGCAAAAGGGTACGGGCAAGTGGACAGCAATTTCCGCACTGGACCTGGGCATGCCGGTTACGCTGATCGGCGAGTCAGTCTTTGCGCGTTGTCTGTCTGCGCTGAAGGATGAGCGCGTGCTGGCATCGAAGGTGCTGACCGGGCCGAAGGCTAAGCATACGGGCGACAAGAAGGAGTTCATCGAGAGTGTACGGCGTGCTCTCTTCTGCTCCAAGATGATCAGCTATGCACAGGGCTACATGCTGCTGCGCGCGGCTGAGAAAGAGAATGGCTGGAAGCTGAACATGGGCGGCATCGCGCTGATGTGGCGCGGTGGTTGCATCATTCGCAGCCAGTTCCTGGGCAAAATCAAGGAAGCATTTGACAAGAACGAAAAGCTGCAGAACCTGCTTCTGGACGACTACTTTGCCGGGCTGCTGAACAAGTACCAGGAGAGCTGGCGCAAGGGAGTCGTGGCGGCCATTGAACTGGGAGTTCCGACGCCGGCATTCTCTACGGCACTGGCGTTCTACGATGGCTACCGTACCGAGCGGTTGCCCGCAAACCTGCTGCAGGCACAGCGCGACTTTTTTGGCGCGCACACCTACGAGCGCGTGGACAAGCCCCGTGGCGAGTTCTTCCACACCAACTGGACGGGCCGCGGCGGTCGCGTTTCCTCTTCCACTTACAACGCTTAGTTCATCGAGCGCGAAACATAAAAGGCCATCTCTGCGAGAGCAGAGGTGGCCTTGATGCTTTAAGCGACGGACAACTCACCGCCGGGTGAGCAAACTAGCGCAGGTTCTTGATGGCATCCCACGCATAAGTTCCGACAATGAGCAGGGTCATGAGGCCTGCCGCGCCGCCGACAATGCGGATCATGGGAGCCAGCCTGCTCACCTTTCGGAATATTTCTTCCTGCTCGTTATGCTGGGCATGCGTGCTGCCTTCTTCGCTGAGGAAGAGCTGATCGTCTTCGTAGCGGGTGACGGTGGCACGGTAGGCAAGCAGAGACAGGAAGCAAAGCACAAACGCTCCCCACACGATAAGCATAGTTGGAATCATTGGAAGCATAAAAACCTCCGAAACCTAACAGTGGTAGACATGCAGGGAGGAACAACCTCCATGGGTCTATCCGGCAGAAGCATACGCTTGTGTGCGGCGGTTGGGAAGAGGCTTTGCAGGTGTATTCGCGCGGGTTCCTCAAGGAGTGGCGAAAGTGGTGATTTTGCACCCCCGGACGGGTAGAGAACATCCAATGCTTTGTAGGCGGCAGGATTGTGACTTGTTCACGGTGAACTGCCGGATTACACTGGAAGAGAAGAGAATTACAGGAGATTCCCTATGGCCACAGCATCATCCGTCCCCAGCACCCCTGAAGTTGTCAACGCACCTACAGCAGTTGCGCCGGTAACCCTGACCCCGGCGGCGATCGCCAAGGTCCGCGAGATTATGGCGACACAGGATCCGATCCCTGCAGGCCTGCGCATTGGCGTGGTCGGCGGCGGCTGCTCCGGCTTCCAGTACTCCATGTCGTTTGAGAACGCTGCCGGCATGATGGACAAGGTCTTCAAATTCGATGACTTGAAGGTCTTTGTGGACGGCACGTCTGTGCTGTACCTGAACGGCTGCACGGTAGATTACGTGGAGACGCTGGAAGCAGCGGGCTTTAAGTTCGACAATCCCCAGGTGAAGAGCACCTGCGGTTGCGGATCGTCATTCAGCGTATAAATTTCAAATGCTTGCAGGAAAAGCCTCGCCATATGGCGAGGCTTTTCTGTTTGTGGATGGGAGCAGAGGGTTAGTTCGTGCCGCTGCCGCCCCATAGGCTGCCACTGCCGCTGCCCGTGCCGGTTCCACTGCCGGAGCCGTTACCGGTGGAAGTAGGTCCGGAACCGGTGCCATTGGTGGGGGTGGTTCCGGTGGCGGGGGTGCCGATGCCATTCTGCTGGCCGAAGGCATTGCCACCGTTGCTGGAACCAACACTGCCGCCGAGCGGGTTGCCCTTGTAGAGCGCCTCAATGCGGGGATCGTAGATGAATTCCCAGGTGTTGTAGGTGGTCTTTTCACGGATAGAAATGATGGAGGTTTTCGGGCTCTGGCTGCTGACGCCCATGATGGGACCACCACCGCCGCCAAACTTGGTGGCATCAGTGCTGGTGGGGCTGGAGCCACCGGGAGTGTTGGTGCTGGAACTGCTGTCGCTGCTGGACGAACCGAAGCTGGAGCCGCTGCTGAAAGGTGAATTGGAAGAATTGTTAGAGCTACCCGATGAATTGCCTGAGCCGGGGTTGCTGAATGCACTCTGGCTACCGTCACTCGTTGAGCCGCCGCCTGTGGTGGTGCCACCGGTTGTGGAACCACCGGTATTGGAGACCATGCCGGAGGCGCTACCGAGGCCACCAGAGGTGTTGAGACCGGCAAGGGGCTGGCCAAAGAATCCGGTGACGGTGGTCTTATTTTCACCGACGTGGATGATGCGCCAGTCGTCTTTCCCGGTCATGGGGTCAACGTATTTCTTACGCAGAAAGCGGATGTTGTTGGACTCCACCAGTTGATCGATGGACGTGGGGTAGTGGCCGAATTTGCGATAGTAGAGGCGGATGGCGCGGACGTATTGGTTGCCGCGGTGGACAGTCTCCACCTCGCGCTCGCGCTGTAGATCTTTAGCCACGGTGGGCGCGGCTACGGCGAGGAAGATGAGGATGACTGCGACGGCGAAGATCATCGCCACCAGCAGAAAGCCTTCTTCGCCGGATGCTGCGCGACTGCGGATTGATGGCTTGCAGATCATTGGTTCGCCTACTGCGAGAGCGGGAGCGTCTGCTTATTGTTATTCGGCAGATCCGTGATCACGATGCCGTTGGGCTGGATGGATTCCACCTTGTAGCGGCGGTCCACGATCTCACCGGGGCCTGCAAGAAAGACGTCTTCACCGTGCAGAAGGAAAGCACGCTTGCTGCCATCCTTTTTGACCTCGGTGCCAAAGAACTTGAGGTCAATGGGCGGCGGAGGCGGTGGCGGCGGAGGGCCAGCAGCAGCTGCGGCAGCCGCAATCGCCGCAGGACTTGGGCGCGGAGGAGCGACGGCCTTGGGTATGGGCGGAGGCGCGGACTGCATGGAGAAGATATTGCGGCCGCTACCGGAGTAGACCAGCGATTCTGCTTCCCGCATGCCTTCGGTGTGCAGCGTGGGGTCAAGCTGGGCTGCGCTGTAAGCGAGGGCGGGTGCTGCCTTACCCATGGGAGCTGCTGCAGGCGTTGGTGTGGGCGCGGGAGCGTGGGTGTCAGTAACGGAGGTGGTGGTGACCACGGGCGCAGCGGCGTGCTGTGGCGGGGGCGTAGAGTCACTGAAGAAGAACCACAGCAGATAGATAATGCCGATAAGCGCGATGCCGCCCATGACTGCAGCCTGGATGGTCTTCTTACGATTTTCAAGGCCGAGGTTCATCGCTTCGCCCCCAATCTGCGGGGTACAGCCGGTATGGCGGCGCTGGGTTTCTCCGTGTCAGTATCGCCGGAAGAGGGCGCGTCATCGAACTTTTCGCCGGGGCCGGGGGAGCGCAGGTAGGTAAGCAGCCGCATGCGCAGGTTCACGGTGCCCGTCTGCTGTCCGCTGAGGGTGACGCCGCTGATCATGAAGAAGCTCTTGCTGCGTTCCAGGCCATTGAGGAATTGCATGAGAGGGCGGTAGTCGCCGCTGAGGGTCGCGTCCATGCGGACTTCCGTGAGCGCAGTTTCCGGAGAGCCGGCGAGCGCGAGGGATTCGGTGTACTGCACGCGCGTGAGGCGGACGCCATTCTTCTGCGCGAGGATGCCAAGCTGCCCGGCGACGGTAGAGTACGCGGTGGGCAGGCGATCGTGATAGAAGGCCGCCTGCTCATCCAGGGTGATGGCGACCTTCTTGTCCAGTCCACGCAAGGGGCGCGCTGCAATTTCAGTAGCCGTCATCTGGCTGGTCTGCTGGGCTAGAGCATCGTCGTTGTTGCGATGCACGGAACTGTAGGCGAAGGCCATGTGGACGGCGAGGTAGACGTTGATGGCAGCCAGCAACAGCGCACCGGCAATGTGCAGCGGCAGCGGGGTGAAGAAGGTGCTGTCGTGATCTGGCAGGCGAATCCATGAGGGCTTCAGGATGAGCTTCATTGGCCAGCCTCATTTCTGGCTGGGGTGCGCTCATGCAAGGGCAGCGGGTTGTAGGCGGCGAGGATGTCGAACTCCACGGCATTCAGATCGATAGGGCCATGATGCTCGTTGGGGTCCTGCGTCTGCGCGGATTCGCTGGAGAGGCGCGGCGAACGGAAGCGCTGTGAGCGCTCAAGATTTTTGACCAGAAGCACGGCACGGTCGCGGTCGCCGCTGACGCGCAGACGAATCTGAAGGGTGCCATCGGGCAGCATCTGCGGTTCGATATTGGTGACCTGAACACCGGCGGGAAGTACCGTCTCAAGATCCATCATGACGGCGGTCCAACTGAAGCTCTTGCTGAGAAAAAGCTTGTTCAGAAACTGCGAGCGATCGAGCACGGCTGCGTTGGCAGGCTGATGCATGCGGGCTTCATTGTTGGCACGCTCCTGCTGGAAGCCGCGGGTGCGGGCGACGAGCGCATCCATCTGTGCCTGGCGGTCGTGCGCTTTGTGGGTGGCAGAGTGCAGTGCGAAGCCGAGCGCGATGGAGAGGATGGCGAGTGCAGCCATGACGATGCGCAGACGCTGCAGCAGCGGGCGAATCTCAACGTAGGGGTGGGTAGCGAGATTGACGGAGATGCGCATTAGCTTTGCGTGTCTCCCGTGGCGAGAGCGCCGGCTACCCCAGCAAGAAGGCTGCGGGGAACAGAGGAGGATGCGGCATCGGCTGCGAGCAGAGAGGCGGAAACCATCTCACGCACGTTGGGCATGAGTTCGTCAAAGCCGTCATGAGCGAGTAGCTGCTCCAGGGTATGCGCATCGAGCGTGCCGGCGGAGAGAATTTGCGAGGGCAGAGTGTTCAATGTGTCTTCAAAATAAGCGGCGGCGATGGAGACGGCCTGGGCTACATCCGCTTCCGCGGCAGTATTCGCAGTGACGTCTTCCTGCTCAATTTCATCGTGCAGGACGCCGGACTGTATGGCAGCTTCAGCGGCCACGGCGCTGCCGTCAAATGTATCGGCAGGATAGGGGCTGGACTCGTCTTCCGTGGTGGACTGATGGGCGAGGTCCCAAGTCGGGGCAGGCTCAACGTAGGCGGTCACTACGGGCGGAGCTTCGCTGAGATTGGTGGCGAAGATGGGCACGGGAGGAGGAGCGGGGGTAGCGGGCGCGTTTTCTTCGCTGCGGACCTCGGGGAGTGCGGGAACTTCGGCGGTGAAATCGAGCGTGCGGTGGAGCAGAATAACGTTGCCGCGCACGATGGCAGTCGTGACGGCGTAGGGGTTTGCGTTCACGATGAGGGAACTGATCTGGCCGGTGCCATGGGGGAGAAGGGTGAGAGAGGCCAGGGTGCTGGGCAGAATGGCGCCGGGCTCATAACCAGCGTCATGCACAGCGAGTTCATATTCATCGAGCACTTCGCGGGGCATGGCGGCGGCAACAACGCGCACCAGGCTGCGATCCTGGCTCATAATCTGGTAGCTGATGCCGGCATCGTCTGCTTCAAACGGAAGCAGCTTCTTGAGACGGAAGCGCACCACGGGAATTGCTTCCGCAAGACGGCTGGGCAGCGCATCAAAGTCGAGCAGAAGAACGCGCACAGCAGAGTCCGGCACGACGAGAGTGATATCTTTGGTGCGGCCAGCGAGAGGATCGAGCGCGCTGTGCAGGGCGGAGATGAAGTTGCCGCGGTCGGCGATGTTGCCAGGGTGCAGGCTGGGGACGAGTGCGCCGGGCGCGAGATCAGCGCTGGATGCAGCTGCAATCAGGCCGGAGGCGTCGTTGCAACGCGCGGCGATGATGCGGTTCGGGCGAACCTCACACGCAAGCCGCGGCCGGAGTCCAGCTCCGATGGACCGTATCGATGATGGGAGTATCTGCATGTTCTTCTTGAAGTTACTAGTTTAGCGTGTCAGTGCGTTCCTATCGCCCGGTTTCAATAAATGTGACCTTATTGACTTCTTTCAGTGTGGTTAAGCCCTGGCGCACGCGGTCCAGTGCGGAGTCCCGCAGGAAGTCCATGCCTTTGTTGCGGGCCGCTTTGCGTATCTCCGAGCTCGGCCTGCGAAGCAGGAGCATTTCGCGAATCTCATCGTCCAACTCCAGTAGTTCGTGGATGGCGGAGCGGCCGCGATAGCCGGTTCCGGCACACTCAATGCAGCCTGCGCCTTCGCGGAAGGTGAAGCCCCGCCATTCTTCGGGATTGAGGCCGCTGGCAACCAGCTCCTCGTCGGTGTAGTGCACATCGTGGACGCAGAAGGTGCAGATGTTGCGAACGAGCCGCTGCGCCAGGATGCAGTTGAGCGCGGAGACAAAGTTGTACGGCTCTACGCCCATATTCAGGAAGCGGCCCAGGACGTCGACAACATTATTGGCGTGGACGGTGGTGAAGACCAGATGGCCTGTGAGCGCGGAATTGATGGCGATCTGAGCGGTTTCGGCATCACGGATTTCACCGACAAGAATCTTGTCAGGATCATGGCGCAAAATGGAGCGCAGACCGCGAGCGAAGGTGAGACCTTTCTTTTCATTGACGGGAATCTGAGTGATGCCGCGAATTTGATATTCAACAGGATCTTCAATGGTGATGATCTTGTCTTCTTCAGACTTAATTTCATTGAGCGCGGCGTAGAGCGTAGTGGTCTTGCCGGAGCCGGTAGGGCCGGTGACCAGCACCATGCCGTAGGGCTCTTTGATGTAGCTGCGGAAGCGAGCGAGATCCTTTTCCGCGAAGCCGACAACATCGAGTGAGAGCTTGGTGAATTTCTCTGACATGGACTCTTTGTCGAGCACGCGGAGCACGCAGTTTTCGCCATGCACCGTAGGCATGATGGAGACGCGGAAATCGATGAGGCGGCCTTTGTAGCGGACGCGGAAACGACCGTCCTGCGGGACGCGGCGTTCGGCGATGTCCAGCTCGCTCATGACCTTGATGCGGGAGAGGATGGTCTGGTGATGCTCACGCGCGATGGGCGCCATGGCCTGCTGGAGCACACCGTCAATGCGGTACTTCACAATTACCGAATCGTCGTAGGTCTCAATGTGAATGTCGGAAGCCCGGCGCTCCAGCGCGGTGAAGATGGTGGTGTCCACCAGCCGGATGATGGGGCTGATGTCATCTTCACTGGTGATGCTCTCAATGGAGATGTTTTCGTCGGGGTTGTCTTCAGAGGAGAGCACGTCGAAGGTAAGGCCCTCGGTGGCTTCATCGAGCACGCGCTGCGACTGCTCAGTCTTCTTTAGGAGGTCAGTGATCTGCGAGAGCGTGGCGACACGGGTGATCAGGCGCTGGCCGAGCAGCCCGCTGATCTCATCGAGCACCATCAGCTTCGAAGGGTCAGAGACGGCAATGACGAGGCGGCCCTCGGCTTGCTCCAGTGGCACAAAGTTGTAGCGGAACATGATGTCCACAGGAACGGATTTGAAGAGCTCATGCTGGATACGGAAATTCTTCAGGTCGACGAATTCAGAGTGGTAACGGCGCGCAAGCGCCTGCGCACGAGAGATCTCATCGCCTTCACTGGGCAGCGGCATCACGATGGGTACATTGGCCATACTGGTGAGACTCCGTTACTGCAAGGTTAGTTAGTGCCTAATGTCCCTGTCCCATGCCATTGGCGCTCATGCTGAAGATGGGCAGGTAGAGTGCGATCAAGATAACGGCGACCACGATGCCCATGAAGACCAGGATGATGGGCTCAATCAGGCTCATGGCGGTGGAGAGCGAAGTCTGCGTGTCTTCCTCAAAAAACTCGGCGACGGAGTTGAGCATGGTGGGCAGCGCGCCGGTGGATTCGCCCACTTCAATCATTTCGACGGAAAGGTCAGGGAAGACGCCGGTCTTCTGCAGGGACTTGCCCAGGCCCATGCCTTCGCGGACGGATTCAACCGAACCGAAGACGGCAGAGGCGATCTGGCTGCTGCCGATGGAGCGCGCCGCGGTCTCAAGCGAGGGGACGAGCGGAAGGCCGCCGGTCAGCAGGGTGGAGAGTGTGCGGGCAAAGAGGGCAACCTGATATTTGAGCCAGATGGTGCCGAGAAAGGGAAATGCAAGCAGGGTGCGATCCAGACGGGCAGCACCCTTGTCAGTCTGCGACCAGTGCCAGGCCAGCCAGACCAGGAGCACGATGGCGGGGACGTAGTACATGTAGTACCGCTGGGCATAGCCGCCCATGGCCAGCAGGATGACGGTGAGTGCGGGCAGATGCGAGCCGATCTGTTCATACAGTTTGGCGAACTGCGGCACCACGAAGGTGATGAGGAAGAAAAAGAGCGTGACCACCATGATGATGAGCAGCGTGGGATAGATGAGCGAGGCGATGAGTTTCTTGCGGAAGGTGAGGGCGACGCGCTGGAAGGCGAGATAGCGCGTGAGGACTTCTTCCAGATTGCCGGAGCGTTCGCCTGCGAGCAACGTGGTGGTGTAGATGACGGGGAATCCACCCTGCGCTTCAAAGGCCTGTGAGAGTGATTCGCCGGTGCGCACACGAATGGCAACGTCTTCAAGCTGGCCACGGAAGAGAAGATTGCGCTGCTGCTTGGCGAGCAGTTCAATGGAACCCAGGATGGGCAGGCCGGCGCGGATGAGGGTGACGAATTGCTGGTTGAAGATGAGGAAGGTTTCGAGCTTCGCCTTCTTCTTCTTGCCCTTGCCGGCCGTCATGCCACGCTGCTTGACCGAGTAAACGTAATAACCCGCCTGCGTAAAGCGCGAACGCAGTTCGTCAGCGGTGTTGGCGGCAAGAGTCTGCTCCTGCACACGTCCACGCTCATCGGCCATTTTGACTACAAATTCATTCATCGCTGGTCGGGTTACCTTATTGCATTTTAGACGGTTACGGCGCGGGAAAGTTGGGTTCCGCGGGTGCGAATCAACTTACATTCCCGGATGGAAGAAAAATTTTGATGCAGGAGCTATATCGGTGGCATGCCGTTTACGATCTCAACCCCGGCGGGCGGGACGAAGACGAAGTCGCTGTCGCGGGTGGGCACATTCTCATGAATGCCGGTGAAGCTGAAGTCAGTTACTGCTCCGTCTGTCTCTTCCAGGCGGATGCGCTGGATGATGCCGTCTGCGTTGACGGTGAGCGAGAGGGAGTGAATGCGCTGGGCCATCTGCGGGGGGACGCCGCTCAGGGTGAAGAGACCGTTGCCGGTTGAGGTAGCGGTGAGGCCGGGTAGTTCCTTTTCAAGCTGGGTATGGCCCAGAAGGAAGCGGAGCGGGGAACGGAGATCATCAAGCTGCTTGGCCGGGATGCGCTGCGCCTGGGCGTCGCCGGGAGTGTAGAAGTAGGCTGATTTGCCGTCGAGCACGAAGACTTTACCGGCGGGCTGGTTGTAGCTCCAACGCATACGTCCGGGCTTCTTCAGGAGAAGCGTACCGGTCTCTGTGCGATCAAGACCCATGCCGGTGTAATGCTCGGCGTACTGCGCCTGGAAGGATTGCAGGTGGTTGTAGTGGGCATCGACCTTTTGCGCGAGGGTGTGGGCATCCTGCGCGTGTAGCGTGGTGGCAAGCAGAAGCGCTACAGCGCAGGAAAGTGTGGTTCGCAATGGCATGGTGAGATTCTTCGCTCCGTTGAGAATGACAATTCTGAAAATGAAAAGGCGAGAGCCGAAGCCCTCGCCTGTGGTCTTGCGCTGAAAGCGCGATATGCCAACCGCGCCGGGTTACTGGATCGGTTGGGTGCAATTGGTGCCACCCGTCGGATCAGCCTTGATTTCGCCGGACTGGTCGGTGCAGAAACCGCGGTTGCCGGTGCCCGCCTTGCCCAGAGATTGCGGCACTGCGGTGGCTTGGTAGCCGGTGTACATGTCCTGATTATTGATGGTCACCTTGGTGCAGTTGGTCAGGGCAAAGGTGTAACCCGCCTTCTGGCCGGAGGCGAGGTCACTGGGAATCAGGCCGGCGGCCTGCGCGGTGGGGGCAGCGCTATTGGCACCCTGGCCACCAAGGGCTGCAAGTGAGCAGGTGAACTGGCTGGCGGGGTAGGCGGTGGAGTACTGCAGCTCGGCGTTATTGATGGCGCGGAGCGATGCCATGGCCGACGTCTCATTGCCCTGCTTGCGGTAATTGAGCAGATTTGGGATGGCCAGTGTCATCAGGATAAGGATGAGGGACATGACAATCAACAATTCGATGAGGGTGAAGCCCTCGTCGCGACGGGATGGTCTGGAACAGCCAGTGATGAATTCGTGAATCTTCATTGTTTCTCCTGCGCTTTCACTTCGTGCATTGCGGAACATAGACAATGTATCAGCAAGCAAGGTGGTCGCGTGTGATCTTGAGCGCCTGCAGGTTTCCAAGCAGTGTCAGCCCGGTTACCTCTGAGCGGAAAAGCTGCTGTGCGATCTGTTGCACGCTCTCTGCCGTAACTTCGTCAATACTGCGGGTCACTTCTTCGACGCCGAAGAAGCGGCCAAAGTAGCTCTGCTGCCGTGCCAGGTTCGACATGCGGCTGGACGAACTCTCCAGCCCAAGCACGATGTTGCCCTTCATCTGGTCCTTAGCTCGCTGCAACTCTTCCTCACCCACGGGCTCGTTTTTGAGACGGGCAAACTCGGCCATGGTGAGCTGAATAACTTCTTCAGCCTTCTCTGCGGCACAACCGGCGTAGACGGAGAGAGTTCCGGTATCGCGGAAGGGATTCATCTCAGAGTAGATGGAGTAGGCCAGGCCGCGATCTTCGCGGATGGTCTGGAAGATGCGGGAACTCATGCCTCCGCCGAGGATGCTGTTGAGCAGGTAGACGGAGAAGCGCTCCGGCGCGGCAATGGGCGGTGCGGGCACGCCGAGGCAAAGCTGAGCCTGCTCCAGCGAACGCTTGCGACGCAGCGTGATCTTGGCGTGAGTGGCAGGCGGCCTGGGGGCGGGAGCTTCATCTCCGGTGCTGGCGGCCAGTTTGCTGAAGTGGCGCTCGACCTGAGCGACGAAATCGTCGTGGTCGAGATGGCCGGCGGCAGAGAAGATGATGTGGCGCGGCGTGAAACGCGCGGTGTGGAAGTCAAAGGCGGTCTGCGGGGTGAAGCTGGAGACGGTCTTGGCGGTTCCAAGGATGGGTAGGCCGAGGGGATTGCCCTTCCAGAAGCTCTGGGTGAAAATTTCGTGGACCAGGTAGTCAGGGTTGTCCTCGTCCATCTTGATCTCTTCGAGGATGACACCCTGTTCACGGGTAACATCTTCCTGGGTGAAGGTAGGGTGGAGAACAAGATCAGACAAAACATCAAGTGCTTTGGGCACATGCTGGTCTAAGACCTTGATATTGAAGCAGATAGTTTCTTTGCCGGTGAAGGCGTCCAGATTGCCGCCAATGGAGTCTACCTCGCGGGCGATCTGACGAGCATCGCGGCTGGTGGTGCCCTTGAAGACCATGTGTTCGACGAAGTGGGAGATGCCATTAACGTCTGCGGCTTCGTCGCGGGAGCCGACACCTATCCAGACGCCCATGGAGACGGAGCGCAGGTGGGGCATGGATTCCGTGAGCACGAGGAGGCCATTGGCCAAACGAGTACGGCGGATGTTGCGAGGCTCGTGGGGCGTAGCGCCTGCGGGTGAAAGGGTGAGGTCAGTTTCCGGAAGGGTGAGGACTGTGGCCATGCGGTTCGGGGACTCCAATGAGGCAAAACCTATTCTTTCACAGGGCTGGGGCAGGATGCATGCCGAAGCGGCAGCGAGAGCAGTTTCGTCGGATAATGAAAGAGATGGCCATTTCCCCAAACACGAAGGCTCTTTTCGGGCAGACCCAGCAGGAGCTGGCAGCGCTGATGGCGGGGCTGGGAGAGCCGAAGTACAGGGCGGCGCAGGTGGTGGATGCGCTGTACCGGCAGAGGATTGAATCGCTGGAGGCAATGACGACGCTGCCAGGAGCGCTGCGGGAGCGGCTGGCGGCGGAAGGGTATGGCGTGGGGCTGCCGGAGATCGCGCAGATTTTCACGTCAATCGACGGGACAGAACGGTACTTAATACGGCTCTCCGACGGACAAACTGTGGAGACTGTATGGATGCCGGATGGTGACGGTGGGGAGCGCGGGGACGGATCAGAGGCGGCCGCGGAAGAGGAATCAGACTCCGAAGAGGAGACAGCGCAGCCTGCACGGTTCCGGAGGGCGACGATCTGTATTTCGAGCCAGGTGGGATGTGCCGTGAATTGCCAATTCTGCTTGACGGCGAAGCTGGGGTTGCAGCGCAACCTGACGGCGGGAGAGATTGCGGGACAGGTGGTAGCGGTACTGAACCGGCATAACGTGGAACTGGCGAGCAAACGCGCCAGCAAGCCGGAGCGCATCAACCTGGTGTTCATGGGGATGGGCGAACCGTTCCTGAACTATGACGCATTTATGACGTCAGTGCGGTTGCTGGTGGGCGCGGTAGGAATTCCAGAATCGCGGATGACGGTTTCGACGTCGGGCATTGTGCCGGCGATACGACAGTTTGCGAAGGAGTTGGTACGTCCCAAGCTGGCGGTGAGCCTGAACGCTTCAAATAATGCGACGCGGACTGAGATTATGCCGATCACGAAGAAGTGGGACATTCCGCAGCTCTTCGACGCACTGAAGGAGATGCCATTGCGCACGCGCGAGGCAGTGACGTTTGAATATGTGATGCTGGGTGGCGTGAATGATCAGCCGGAGCATGCACGGGAGTTGCTGCAGATGCTGAGCGAGAGCGGGCTGCGGGCGAAGATCAATCTGATTGTGTGGAATCCGGGGCCGGGCATTGCGTATCAACAGCCGAAGCCGGAGGATGTGGAACGGTTCCAGAAGCGGCTGATTGCGGCGGGTGTGCGGACGTATATCCGCAGACCGCGCGGACGCGATATTTATGCGGCTTGCGGGCAGTTGAAGCGCACGGTGGAGAATGAACCACTGGTAACAATCGGGTAAGACGATTCCCTCAGGGGTTAAAGCCCCATCTGTGGCGGTTCGTACTGTGCGGGCTGAAGCCCGCACCTACCTTCAAGCAACAGCAACGGCAAGAGCAAACTCCGGGGCTGAAGCCCGCTTGGTGGCGAGGGTATTTCCGTGCGGGCTAAAGCCCGCACTCCCCCGGCTGAAGCCGGGGGCTTAATCCCAGAGGTAACAATTTTGGCCGGAGTCGTTTGATGTACTCGCGTGCTCAGTGTGAGATATCCACAGGAAAAGTTGTCAAGGGGGTAAAAGGGTTGGGTTGTGCGAAAGGAGCTGATTTTACTGGGGGAATTGCTTGTCTGGAGCGTGGCGTAGTTGGGGTAGCGTAATTGCTATTCTGAATAGGCGAGGTTATCCCGTTGCATGTGCTGCTTAAATCCGTCCGCCCGGATTTGTGGCAGCGCGAGCAGCATAGGTAGAGAAGCAGGTCCCTCCGCTATGCTGCGGGATGACAAACAAAAACAGAAGCAGGTTCTTCGCTGCGCTGGGGAATGACAACTCTAAAAGTTAGTGACTACCTGAGAAGGTGTGCGCGGTAGAGAAGCAGGTCCCTCCGCTGCGCTGCGGGATGACAAACAACGGCCGAGGTCTTCTTATCCCATCTGGTGCACTTCAACTGTGAATCCACACCTCGGCTTCGCTCAGGATGACGGCATGGGGAGGGATGCCAGGGTGGTGAAAGACTAGCGGGGCTGAAGTCCGAGGCGGAGGAGGGCGGCGGTAACGCGGTCGTAATCGTGGCGGAGGACTTCGCCTTCGAAGACGAAGTTGCCGGGAACGGCTTTGACGCCGAGTGACTCAATGCGGTCGAGGTCAGGCTCAATCTGCTGCTGGCCGCTGGCGGCGTACTGCTGCACCAGCTTGGGGGAGACGGGCGAGGTGTTGACCAGGGCGTAGTCAAAGATGCGTCCGCCGGCGTGGTCGAATATTTTTTCAATGTGCTGGGAGGCGGTGAGGCCGATGCTCTCATTGGCCTGGGTCATGAGGTTGCAGACGTAGACGCGCGTGGCTTTAGCCGCGAGCAGGGCTTCCGGAACGCCGCGCACCAGCAGGTTGGTGATGAGCGAGGTGTAGAGGGAACCGGGACCGATGGTGATGAGACCGGCGGCGGCGATTGCGTCTAACACCTCGGGAAGAGGCTTTGCATCTTCCGGCTCCAGCCGCAGCTCGACGATGCGGCGCTTGCTGGCGGTGATGTTGGTTTCACCGCGGACCAGGGTGCCATCATCCATCAGCGCGGCGAGGGTGACACTGGAGTTCGTGACCGGGTAGATGCGTCCGCGGGTGGCGAGAATCTGCGAGGACATTTGAACGGCCTGGGCGAAGTCTCCGGTGATGCCTGAGAGGGCGGCGACGAAGAGGTTGCCGAAGCTGTGGCCTTCGAGGCCTTCGCCGGACTGAAAGCGGTACTGGAAGAGGCGGGAGAGCAGCTGCTCGTCACCGGAGAGCGCAACCATGCAGTTGCGCACGTCGCCGGGGGGCAGCATCTTGAGGTCGGAGCGGAGACGTCCGCTGGAACCGCCGTCGTCAGAAACGGTAACGATGGCCGCGAGGTCAGAGATGAGGCAGGGAGCGTCTGTGCAGCCGGGGTCGTTGGCGGGCAGAGTGCCGGGAGGAGCGGCAACGTATTGCTTGAGGCCGCGCAGGAGCGTGGAGAGGCCGGTTCCGCCGCCAATGGCGACGACACGCAGGGAAGGTATCTGCCTGGGGAGTACGGAATTATGGACAATCGGGGCCGTAGACACGCTGAAATCAGCTCTCCGGGTAGAGCAGTTCGGTAAAGCGGGGGTCGTCAAACATGTCCTGGAAGTCCGAGTCGCTGCGGGCCTGGATGCGGTTGCGGGAGTTCAGGCCAATCGCCTCAGCGAGCTGCTGGAGGCAGTTTTCGGATTCTCCGGTCATGCTGGCGAGGACAGCCATGCCGTAGAAGGCATAGTCCGCTTTGGGATCCTTTTTCAGGATTTGCTGGAGATGCTGGCGGGCATCCTCATAGTTGCCATTGTTGAGCAGTGAGATGGCGTAGTCATACTGCTCCTCATTGTTGGAGAAGGTGGTCTTGCTGCCGCCCAATTGCTGGGTGCAGGCGGAGATATACATGCGAATGCGCTCAGTGAGTTCGGGCGGGGCGGTGGCGATGAGCTTGTTGAAGGCGGTGTGGGCCTTCTCAAACTTGCCCTCCTGCATCAAGCGAAGCGCGGTTTCATACAGGCCGAGAGCCTGGGTGCGTGCCGCGTCCTGCTTAACCAGATTGCCGGCTATTGTCTTCGCCATCTTCTTCGTAACGTGGGGCGCTTCGGTTTTATTGGTTGCCATGTTTTCAGAGTCTCAAGTGTCATTGCTGCAAATCGGGGATGACCACTGTTTATACCCACATCAGATGGGTGCGTCAACCGGAAGAGCTGGATTGACCTATTGGGCGGCCTTGTAAAGGACCGGGTTCAGGGTCGGATCGTTATACATCTTCATCTGCCGGTAGAGCTTGAAGCGGCGTTCGCCGGCCAGTACCTGGAGCCAGAGATCGTCAAGACATCGGGCAAGGTCGCCGCGCTGCTCCAGCAGAAGGGCGAGGCGCTCGCGGTTGCGTTCAGCATGGTGCGCGGGCACGTTGGCGTCGTGCAGGCCGCGGTCAACCTCCTTCTGGGTATGGTAGATCTTCAGCGCGAGGATGGAGAGGCGATCGAGCATGAGGCCGGGCGTTTCAGAGTGCAGGGGCGCTTCGGGATTGGGGAGAGCGGAGCCGTGCAGGGTATCGAGCAGAAGGCGGTCGAAGCTCTCAACGAGGTCGTTGCGCTGCTGGTTGTAACGGTCAATGTTGTGCTTTTCTTCCACGATGGACAGGGGGGCGGCCTGAGGGTCGCGGGCGCGGTCTTCCGTGTGCCAGAGGTCAAAGTTGGCGCGGTGCAGGCGGAGCGCAATGGCATCGGGCGTGCGGTCGTCAGGCAGAGGAGGCTCAGCGGTATGCCACTGCGCGGTAGCGGCGTCTTGCGCGCGAGTAAGAAGAGTGGCTGAGAGCTGGATGGGTGTCATAAGCCGAGGCAGAAAATACAAGTGCTAGAAAAAGTGTAACCGCAGCAGGCGCGGCATGCACAGTTATCAGGATACGCCGAGTGCGCTGCTATCCTAGGGGGACGCAGCGGGGATGGGCGACGCAACCGGGAAGAGGATGCAGATGCTGATCGCGAGTGAATCAAAACGGGCGATTGTGGATGAGAACAGTTTTGTGCGGCGGGTTCTGATCTATCGCCTGGGAAGCCTGGGCGACACCATTGTCTCGCTGCCATGCCTTCACATGATTGCGCGCAGTTTTCCGCGCGCTGAACGCAGGCTGCTGACGAATTTTCCGGTGCAGAGCAAAGCGGCTGCGGCACAGACGATCCTGGACGGCAGCGGGCTGGTGCATGGCTACTTCAGCTATACGGTGGGGCTGCGGCACTTCAATAAATTGCTGAAGCTGCGGCACGAGATACAGGAGTGGCGGCCGGACGTGCTGGTGTACCTGATGCCGGGGCGGGGAATCCGCAATGCGAGACGCGATGTGATGTTCTTCCGCTCCTGCGGGATAGCCCGGATGATCGGAGTGCCGACAACGCAGGACAGGCAACACCACCGTTACCGCGAGACGACGGGGATGATGGAGCCGGAGGCTGCGCGGCTGGCGCGCTGCGTGGCTGAACTGGGCGATGCGAAGATCGACGATCCGGAGAACTGGGACCTGAACCTGACCGCGGCAGAGTTGCTGGCGGCGCGAACGGCGTTGGCCCCGGTGGCGAAGATGCCGTTCATCGCATTCAGTATTGGCACCAAGCTGCCGGTAAATGACTGGGGAGCTACAAACTGGAAGATGCTGCTGCAGCGCATGGCGTATCTGTACCAGGGGTATGGGCTGGTGATCGTGGGCGCTCCATCAGAGTATGGAAAAAGCAGCGAGATCGCGGAGGGATGGAAAGGCATTCCTTCGGGAGGCCCGGTGTTGAATCTTTGTGGGCAGATGCAGCCGCGTGAGAGCGCAGCGGTGGTGTCATTCGCGAAATTGTTTATCGGCCATGACAGCGGACCGATGCACATGGCGTCTGCGGTGCGCACACCGCTGGTCACGATATTTTCAGCGCGCAATCCGGCGGGTGTGTGGTTTCCGCAACTGGGCAATAACGAGGTGATCTACCACGACGTAGAATGCTCAGGATGCCTGCTGGAACGCTGCACGGTGCAGAAGATGAAGTGCATCACCTCAGTATCCGTAGAGGAAGTGCTGGGCCGGGTGAAGGCGATCTTGCCGCCCAAGCTTGTGCCCATGATTGCCTGAACTTCTCCGGCGACGGAGTGAGAGAATAATGACCATGCTGGCCAATGCACAGTCGATTCTGAACCTGCTGGAAACGCGCTTTCCCAAGCTGAAGGTGCTGGTGGTAGGCGATCTGATGCTGGACCGCTATATCTTCGGCGACGTAAACCGGATTTCGCCGGAGGCTCCGGTGCCGGTGCTGCGGCATGCGCAGCGCACCGAGCGCGCGGGCGGAGCGGCCAATGTGTCAATGAACCTTGCGGGACTGGGCGCACAGAGCTACCTGGCGGGCTTCTGGGGCAAGGACGCGGAGAGCGCACTGCTGGCAGGCCTGTTGAAGGCTACCGGCATCGACACGACAGCGGTGCAGGAGTGTGACCGACCGACTACATCAAAGACACGCATCGTGGGACGGAACCAACAGCTCATCCGGCTGGACGTGGAGAGCAGCGAGCAGCCGAGCGCAGCGGAGATGCTGCAATTGATGGAGGCCACGGTGAAGCTGGTGCCGCAGATGAATGCGGTCGTGCTCTCTGACTACGACAAGGGCGCACTGAATCGCGAGCTATGCGAAGCGGTGATTACGGCAGCGCGGCGCGCAGGGATTCCGGTGCTGGCCGATCCGAAGTCGCCGGACATGAGCAAGTATTCCGGCGCGACGACGGTGTGCCCGAACCTGGGGGAATTGTCACTGGCTACCGGAGTGCCAACGCGCGATACGGAGGCACTGCTCAAGGCGGGGCAGCAGCAGGTGGCTGAGCACGGATTCGACTTCATGACAGTGACGATGAGCGAGAAGGGCATCCGCGTGCTGCGGGCCGATTCTTCATTTCACTCAGCGGCGCAGGCGCGCGCGGTGTATGACGTATCGGGCGCGGGAGATACGGTGATTGCAACCATGGCCGCGGCGCTGGCCTGCGGATTGGATGCCGAGGGAGCGGTGCAACTGGCGAATATGGCCGCGGCTATCGTGGTGGGCGAACGCGGGACGGTTCCGGTGTATGCAGCGCAGCTGGTGGCGCAGCTCACGCAGAGCGCGACGATTCCGTCAGGCGAAAAGATACTGGACTGGGAGCGCGCGAAGCAGCGCGTGGCGGAGTGGCGCGCTACGGGCGAGACGATCGTGTTTACCAACGGCTGCTTCGACATTCTGCACGTGGGCCACATCACGCTGATGGAAGAGTGCCGCCGGTTTGGATCGAAGCTGGTAGTGGGACTGAATTCCGATGCGTCAGTCTGCGGGCTGAAGGGGCCAACGCGTCCGATCGTGGGCGAGAACGAGCGGGCACGCATCCTGGCGGCGCTGGCGGCTACGGATGCGATTGTGATCTTCGGGGAAGAGACGCCTGCGGAGCTGATCAGCGCGCTGCGGCCCAACGTGATCGTGAAGGGCGGCGACTACACCGTGGAGAATGTAGTGGGCCATGAGGAAGTGCTGGAGTGGGGTGGGCGGGTAGAGATTGTGCCCACGGTCGCAGGGTATTCCACGACGAACATCGTGAAAAAGCTGAGCTAGCGGCCGGGGGAGCCCACGGTTGGCTATTATCTGACTTGCCAACAGCGGGGATACCGCAACGGTGTAGTGGTGAGAGCGCTGGGGCTCGAACCCAGGACCAACGCCTTAAAAGGGCGATGCTCTACCAACTGAGCTACGCTCTCGTCCTTATTCAAGTTAGCACAGGTGGAAGTGGAAGACGGTGAAGCTGGAAGCTGAACTGGTGCAGTAAGTTAGGTGCTGATGGGGGGACTCTTGGCAGGTACCCGAGAAATTTGAAGGCGTACTGAGCGGTCTGCTGTACTGTAGTTAAACAACAGAGAAGAACGAGCAAAAGCATTGCACGAGAGTTGACCGTGAACGTCTGCCGGAAAGCGGTGATTCTATTGGGGCAAAGGGTTTGTGCCCCAAAGGTTGCACGGTAGTTGCATTGACGGGCCTATTGACCGCCCATAGCCTGAAGACGGCGCATAAGAGCCGGAATCAGCAGGAATTTTGCACAGAAACCGAGTCTCTTCGAGCGCGACGACGGCAGCCCCGAGGACAAAATGGACGGACGCATTCAGGATCGCAGCACGGAGCAGGAAACTATTGCGGGTGAACGCCGAGCGCTGGAAACGCCGGAGGATGTAGCAGTCCTGTACTCCTGGGCGAACCTGCACGGAGCGAAATACCGGGACTTTTCCGCGTCGCGGCGTGAGTATCGCGCACAAATGCGCCATCGTGCCGCCGAACAGCAGGCCGAGGCCGAGTTGAAGGCGAAGCGCGATGCAGAGGCAGCAGAGGCCGCGCAAGCAGCCGCCCTTGCAGCGCAGGAACAGAAGCAGGCTGGAGAAGGCGAAGTCCAAACCGTGGCAGCGCAGCCCAATCCGCACCGCGAGGAAGCTGTAGCCCGCCAGGCAGCGGCGCTGGCAGCTGCGCAGGCAGCATTGCAGAAGGCTGAGCGAGAGATGGTGGCAGCACGTGTAGCCGCCCAGCGGGAAGAAGAGCTTTATGCTGAGCGCACGGCGCACAGCAGCACAGTTCACCCAGAGGAATTCCGCATTACGATCACCGATCCGTACGAACGGCATGAACACGAGTTCGAGAGCATCGAACACACGATGCATCAGCCGGAGGTCGTGAACCCAGCGCCGCTGGATCCGCGCCCGCACACGCCGCTACACCCCAACCCGACACCCACCGACCGGGGCGCAATAGCGTTGCCGGAGGTACCGCCGGTGCATACGCACGTGGTGCCGGAGTACCCGATGTATCATCCGGGCGCGCAGGCCCCGACTCCTGGGCAGGCGGCGTATCAACAGCCACCAGTCCAGCGGCAGCAGCAGCCCTATGCAGGTTACCGTCCGGAACAGGTACAGCAGCAAGCACCGGCAGCGCGTCCGCAACAGAGCTATGCGGAGCCGACGAATCCCGGCATGGGCTACGACAGCTATTCGCAGGCCCCAGTGCGGCCGGCACAGCCCAAGCCAGCGCCTATTGAATATGCACAGCCGATCGCGCCGCCGCCAAGCCTGCGTCCGGCGTGGCTGTATGCCGACCACGATGTACAGGAGCCGGTGCAGCGGCCCACGCTGCCGACGACACCGTCTCCGCTGACCGATACGCTGCAGCACTCGCGCGAGAGGGTGGCTTCACGCTGGTTCGCGCTGAAGGGCGTATTCGATTCTTCACTGGAGCAGGAAGCGCAGCCGCTGCGACACAAGGAAGCGCGCACCCCTGCGCTGGCCCTGTTCTCACTGGCGGGCGGAGTAGGCAAGACGAGCATGGTGGCTACACTAGGCCGTGCGCTGGCATCGCTGGGCGAGAAGGTGTTGCTGACGGACACGACGAGCTATGGGCTGCTGCCGTTCTACTTCGGCGCGCGCGAACTGCGGCCCGGTGTGGTGCGTACATTCTCACCGCCGAGCGGAAGCACGGATGCGCCGATCTACCTGGTGAACTACGACGTGGACAAGAGTACCGATCCGAATCCGGAATGGCTGTCCGACGAGATCATTCGCAACAGCCGCGGGACCAACCGTATTCTGCTGGACCTGGGCACGGGTTCTGCATCGCTGACGCGCCGCATTGCGAAGCTCTCGCCAACGATACTGGTTCCGGTGGCGCCGGACATGAATTCAGTGATTGGACTGGCGCACGTGGAGAAGTACTTCTCCGGAATGACCGACCAGGAAGGCCGTCCGATCCAGCCGATGTACATCCTGAACCAGTTTGACGCATCGCTGCCGCTGCACCTGGATGTGCGCGAAGTGATGCGGCAGCAGCTTGGCGACCGGCTGCTGCCGTTCGTGATTCGCCGCAGCCCGTCAGTCAGCGAAGCGCTGGCAGAGGGCATGACGGTAATGGATTATGCGCCGGGTTCACCGGTGGCCGAAGACTATATGAACCTGGCAGGCTGGCTGCGGTCACTTTCCGCACCCGCAGCACAGGCATTCCGTGGCGTTCGCTGGAGTGAGAGATAGCCGATGACCAATACCGCCTTCTGGCGAGAGTTCGAATCCGGCGATAGCCTGCTGACGCGCATTGTGCGTTGGCTGGTGATTGGCGGCGGTATTTGCACCCTTCTGTTCACAGGCGTGCTGGACCTGACGTGGCCACAGCAGTGCGTGCTTGGCTTGCTGATGGTGCTGCTGGGTATCTGGCTGGACCGCAGTTCGAGCTCGTACGTGATTACGCTGACGCTGATGCTGGCGTCAATGTTCTCTACATTCCGCTACGGCTACTGGCGTATTCATACGGTCATCAACTTCTTTATGAATCCCGCGGTGCACTGGACCGCGCTGGATGCGTTCTTCATTCTGCTGCTGTGCGGCGCGGAAGCATACGCGTTCTGCATTTTATTTTTAGGCTACCTGCAGACGATGTGGCCGCTGCGGCGCACGCCGGTTCCGCTGCCGGACGACCCTGCAACGTGGCCGGAAGTGGACCTGCTGATACCGACGTACAACGAGCCGCTGAATGTGGTGCGCTACACCGCGCTGGCCGCGATGAATATCGACTGGCCGGCGGACAAGCTGAACGTCTACATCCTGGACGACGGCAAGCGCGAAGAGTTTCGCCGTTTTGCGGAAGAGGCCGGCATCGGCTACATGACGCGCGACGACAACAAACATGCGAAGGCGGGCAACATCAATCGCGCGCTGAAGCGGCTGCATGCACCGTTTGTAGCGATCTTCGATTCAGACCACGTGCCTACACGCAGCTTTCTGCAGGTGACGATGGGGTGGTTCCTACGCGATGAGAAGCTGGCGATGCTGCAGACGCCGCATCACTTTTATTCGCCCGATCCGTTTGAGCGTAACCTTGGGCAGTTCCGCGTGATTCCGAACGAAGGCGAGCTTTTTTACGGCATTGTGCAGGACGGCAATGACTTCTGGAACGCGACGTTCTTCTGCGGTTCGTGCGCGGTGCTGCGGCGTAAACCGCTGGACGACATTGGCGGCATCGCGGTAGAGACGGTGACGGAAGACGCGCATACTTCGCTGCGCATGCAGATGAACGGATGGAACACGGCCTACATCAATATTCCGCAGGCAGCAGGGCTGGCGACGGAACGGTTGAGCGGGCACGTGAAGCAGCGCATCCGCTGGGCGCGCGGCATGATCCAGATCATGCGTACGGATAATCCGTTGATTGGTTATGGGCTGAAGCCAGCGCAGCGGCTTTGCTACTTCAACGCGATGATGCACTTTATGTATGGCCTGCCGCGGCTGATCTTTCTGTCAGCGCCGTTGATCTATCTCATCCTGGGACACACCAACGTTCCCGGCTACTGGGCTGCGATTCTGGCGTATGCGTTCCCGCATCTGGTGTTGTCAGCTATTACGAACTCGCGCATCCAGGGTCAGCATCGACATTCGTTCTGGAACGAAATTTACGAGACGGTGCTGGCGCCCTACATCTTCTTACCGACGATGCTGGCGCTGGTCAATCCGAAGCTGGGCAAGTTTGACGTGACGGCGAAGGGCGGCGTGGTCAACCGGTCGTTCTTCGATACGCGCATTGCACAGCCGTTCCTGCTGCTGCTGGGTTTGAATATCTTCGGCCTGTTGATGGCGATTCCGCGATTCTTCTGGCTGGATGTAACGCATCCCGGCACGGTCATCATGAATTCGATCTGGACCTGCTTCAACATCGTGATCCTGGGCGTATCGACGGCTGTAGCGCGCGAGTCGCAGCAGAGACGGCAGACAGTTCGTGTGACCATGGAGGTGCCGACCGCGATCGTTACCGCGGATGGGCATGTCTCGAACGGCATGACGGTGGATCTCTCTAGCGGCGGTACGGCGGTGATCCTGGATGCGCCGATTGTGGCCGCGGCAGGGGATTCAGTGAAGCTGATATTCCCGCTGATCGTGGGCGATGCTGAGCTTCCGGCGACGGTGGTTGGAAACGCTGATAACAATATCAGGCTGCAGTTCGATCCACTAACAATTCACGAAGAAGAGATGCTGACGATGGTGCTGTACTCACGCGCGGATACCTGGCTGGGCTGGGGCGAAGCGCGCGAAGTGGATCATCCGCTGGTCAGCCTGGGCAGAATTCTGAAACTCTCGATGTACGGTTTAGGCACTACTTTCCGAGGTCTCATGAACACGAAGCGTAAGAAGAAGTCGACGAAGCTGGCAACCAGTATCGCCCCGGTGATTTTGCTTGCAGCCATGTTTACCGGAGCGCACCGCGCCGAGGCGCAAGTGGCATCGCAGATGGTGGGGCCCGCGGCAAACCTGGGCACACCGCAAAGCGTTGCGGCCGCTGCCGCAGGCTCCGGGCACGATGGGCAGACCACGTCTGTTACGCCGGGAACGTTCAAGAACGTGTTTACACTGGCCGATATCGGAGTGCCGGATGTGATTGAGTTGCACGGCGTGGACGCATACCACTCCATCTACTTTTCGGTGCCGCAGACGCAGGTAGTGCGCACGGCAACGATGCACATTCGCTATCACTTTTCGCCCGGCCTGATTCCCGCGCTGAGCCACCTGAAGATCATGCTGAATGGGTCACTGTTCGCGACACTGCCAGTGGTGACCAACGTGAACATGAGCGGAACGTACACGCAGGGCGGGTCGCCGGTGAACGCCGGGACCATCCTGGCGCCACAGAATGAGCCTATCGTGGTGACGCAGAATGGCAACAGCGCGATGCTGGAAGCCACACTGCAGATGCCAGCTGAAATGCTGGTGCGCGACAACCAGGTGACGTTCGAGTTTATTGGCCACTACACGCTGAACTGCGAAGACCCATCGCACTCTACGCTGTGGGCGCGCGTGGATTCAACTACCGAGGTGGAACTTGCAGGCAATCTGCTGCCGTTGCAGGACGACCTGAAGCTGCTGCCGCTGCCTTTCTATGATTCAGCCGTGAACCTGCACCCCGCGGTGCCGATCGTGTTTATGTCGCAGCCTTCGCCCAAGGCGATGCAGGCTGCCGGCATCATTGCATCGTGGTTCGGCATTCTTACCGACTACCGCCCGGTACGCTTTCCGGTTTCGTTCGGAACGATTCCGCAGGGCAATGCCATCGTGATCGGGGAGGACCTCGCATCGCTTCCATCGTCACTGAATCTGGCGGGGAGTAGCGGCGCTACGATTGCCATGCGAACGAATCCATCAGACCCCTACAGTAAGGTGCTGGTGGTGAGCGGAGATAATGGCGACGACCTGGTGATCGCCGCGCAGGCGCTGGCACTGCAGGAGAGCTTCCTGCAAGGGGCGCAGATACATATTCCGTCGTTACAACTGCCGAAGCAGCGCGGGCTGAACGATGCGCCACGGTGGCTCTCGACCGACAAGATTGTGCCACTATGGGACCTGGCGCAGGGCGAGACGCTGCAGGGCGATGGTTCAGTGCCGATCGGAATTTATATGCGCGTACCGCCGGATATGTACTACGGCGCGCGACCGAACCTGACGCTGAAGCTGGACTACCGCTATAACGGCATTCCGCTGGCGGACGATTCTTCGCTGCAGGTTTACATGAACAACCAGTACGTCGGATCGACGCCACTGCCGCATACCAACGCGGCGGCACAGGAGGCGAAGATCGATGTGCCTGTACCGGTCGTGGACATGCGACCGTTCTCGAATTCGATGCTGCTGAAGTTTTTCTTCCAGCTATCGAAGAAGGGGCTATGCCAGGACACGGCTCCGCTGAATTTGCAGGGCGCAATTCTGAAGAGCAGCTATCTCGATCTGCAGGGCATTCCGCACTGGGCGGTGTTGCCGAACCTGGAGGTCTTTGCCAACGCGGGATTCCCGTTCACGCGCAGGGCAGACCTGTCAGATACCGTCGTAGTGCTGCCGGATGCTCCGACGACAGACGAACTGGAACTTTACCTGACGATGATGGGTCACTTCGGTGCGCAGACGGGCTTCCCGGTACTTCGCGTGGCGGTGACCAATGCCGCGGGCATGACAGCGGGAACGGACAAAGATTATCTGGTGATGGGCACGGTGGATGACGAGAGCGCGGCACTCACCGCGCTGGGCACGCATATGCCGGTCGGCATCGACAACAACGGGGTACACGTCTCTGACGCGCAGGGATTCTTTGCGCCGCTGGAGCATGCATGGTGGAAGGTGCGCTCGGACGAGCATGTGAGTTCCGGCGAGCTGGAAACCTCCGGCGGGTTGCCGGACACCATCATTGAAGGCATGGAGTCACCCTATTCGGCAGGACATTCGGTGATTGTGATCGCAGTGAAAGATCACAGCGTGGTGCCGAACTTCCTGACGACTTTCCTGCGGACTTCGCAGTCCAGCGACATTGCGAACTCAGTTGCGGTGCTGCATGGAACGCGGTTTGATTCGTACCGCATCGGCAGCGACGTGTATCACGTTGGCAACTTGCCGTGGTACATGCAGGTGAGCCTGTGGTTCACGCAGTTCCCATGGCTGGTCAACGTATTCGTCCTGTTCATCTGCTTCGTGCTAGCAGTCTGGATCCGTGTGTGGCTGCGGCGGCGTGCGCGTGTACGTCTGCAGGGCACGGAGTAAAAGAACCGGTCCGCGGCAGAGATTCTGCCGCGGACCCCTTCCCATGCAAGGGCGCTCCCGGCGCTCTTTGCAGCTTGAGGCCAGGACGGCGATGAAGCAACTTGAACCATCTCCACAACGCACACCGCGGATCGCGCGCAAGACGCTCATACATGTCTGCGTGGTGGCGATGGTGATTGCCATGTCTCTGCTGGCGGGGGACGGGTGCCGTGCAGAGCAGCAGCCGTGGCCGCTGTGGGAGAGTTACGCAAAGGGCTTCATCGATCAGCAGGGGCGCGTGATCGATCACAGCGGCGCAGACCGCACCACATCAGAAGCGCAGGCCTATGCGATGTTTTTTGCGCTGGTGGCGAATGACCGCCCCCACTTCGACAAGCTGCTGAAGTGGACGCAGGAGAACCTGGCGCAGGGTGACCTGGCGGAACGGCTGCCAGCGTGGAACTGGGGCAAGGCTCCGGATGGACAGTGGAAGGTGCTGGACCCTAATCCTGCGAGCGACGCCGACCTGTGGATGGCGTACGACCTGCTGGAAGCCGGATTGTTGTGGCATGATCCGGGCTATCTGAAGATCGGCACGGCGATGGCAGAACACATTGCGAAGCAGGAAGTGGCGCTGCTGCCGCCTAGCTGCGCGAATGGGCCGCTGCTGCTGCCGGCACCGCAGGGTTTTCATCCTGACGATTACACGTGGATCATGAACCCCAGCTATGCACCTTTGCCGGTGGTGCAGTACCTGGCGACAAAGATGCCGCAGGGACCATGGGGCGCGATGGTGCAGGAGCTTCCGCGGTTTTATAACCATACGGCGACATCAGGATTCGCTCCCGACTGGACGAAGTGCATCGCAGGGCAGGGTTGGGTTCCGACACTGGCGCCAAGCCAACAGGCGACGCAGAGCCAGGCAGGGCAGAAAAGTGTTGACCAGGCAGCACCGGTGGTTGCGGCAGTGATTCCCGGCGCGCAGCCGGCCGGAGGAGCGCCAACGCCTCCGCCGACGAGCACGGGCAGCTTTGACGCTATCCGCGTCTACCTGTGGCTGGGAATCGCAGATCCGAAGACTCCGGGCGTGCAGGCGTCACTGGAGAGTTTGCCCGGCATGGCGCAGTATTTGAGCCACGGTGGAGTTCCGCCGCGCACGGTGGACAATTTTGGGTCAGCAAAGAATGCTGACGGGCCGATTGGTTTCTCCGGGGCGGTTATCCCCTATTTGCTGGCGTTGAAGCAGAAAGCTTCAGCTGACGCACAGGCGGGACGGCTGGCGGCGGGGCTGGACAAAGGAAGCGGCTTATACGGCAATCCGGCGTATTATTACGACCAAAACATGGCTCTATTCGCCGCGGGATGGATGGAAAAGCGGTACAGCATCGAGAAAGATGGCAGTCTGAAGTTGAAGTGGAAGTAGATATACTCTCTACAAGCCTGAGAAATAAGGGGCATAGGCCCTAAAAAAAGCGGTCAAAAAGCTGAAAAACGCGATAAGCTTCAAGACGGCAACAGAATGAGATTTTTAACGCCAATGCGGGTTGCAGCGGCAGGCCTTCTGGTCTGCGCTATCACGTTTGCACCCATTGTGGTGCAGGCAGAGACGGCTCCGTCTGCAACGACCCAGCTTTTGCTGGATAAGGCGCATTCGTTCGAGGTGCGTGGCCGCATGGACCTGGCGGCGCAGACCTGGCAACAGATTCTGCTGGCAGACCCCAACAATACCGAGGCGCTTGGCGGGCTGGCCCGTGCGGCTAAGCTGAGCGGAAACGCAGCGCTTTCCAATAGTTACCTTGACCGGCTGAAGGCGATCAACCCAAACGACCCCAACATCTCGCGCGTGGATTCCATGCTGACGCAGCAGAGCCAGGTGCAGCAGTTGCAGCAGGCGGGAAAGCTGGCGCAGGCGGGACAGTATGCGCAGGCGATGAATATTTACCGCCAGATTTTCGGCAACTCACCGCCGCCGGGCGACTGGGCACTGGCCTACTACGAGACGGAAGCGGCAACAGAAGACGGCCGGCCCCATGCCATTGAGGGCTTGCAGGCGCTGGTGGCGAAGTATCCGCAGGATTCGCGCTACCAGGTCACGCTGGGCAGAATTCTGACCTACAGCCCGAAGACGCGTGCGCAGGGACAGGCGCTGCTGGCCAAGCATCCGGCAAGTCCAGAAGCAGTGGAAGCACTGCGGCAGTCGCTGCTATGGGATTCGCAGAACCCGGCCACAGCATCGGAGATCAAGGCTTATCTGGCCAAACATAACGATCCGCAGCTGGCCAAGGCGCTGCGTGAGTCGCAGGCGCTGGCAGCAAAGAATTCGCGTCCGCTGGGACGTCCGCTGGGACGTCCGCTGACCCCGGACGAGGCCGCAGCGCAGGCTGCCGCGCGGCAACAGACAGCGGAAGAAGCTGCTGCATATTCTGCATTGAACGCGAAACGGCTGGGCGATGCAGAGGAGCGGTTCAAGGCTATCCTGGCGCACAACCCGGATAGCGCATCGGCGCTCGCCGGCATGGGCTACATTCGCATGAACCAGCAGAATTTCGGCGGAGCGATCAGCTTTCTGGAGCAGGCGAAGCAGGATGGCAGCAAGGATCCCGGCGTAGACAAGGCGCTGGAGACGTCGCGCTTCTACTACACGCTTTCAGAAGGCGCCGTGGCGCTGAACGAGAATGACCTGACCACGGCAGAGACACAGTACCGCAATGCGCTGCAGCAGCGACCCAATAGCCCGGAAGCGTTGCTGGGGCTGGGTGGCACGCTGATGAAGGCACAGCAACCTGAGGCAGCGGGGCCGGTGTTTGCGCAGTATGTGAAGGTGAAGCCGAGTGATCCGGCAGCCTGGCGTGGATTGTTTACCGCGCAGTACCAGGCAGGGCATCCGCAGACCGCGCTGGAGACGGAGAAGCGTATTCCGCCGGCAGTTCGCGCGCAGCTGATGAAAGACCCGGATTTTCTGCGGACGCTGGCTTCGTGCTACTCCGCCGTGGGACGCGATGCGGACGCGCAGCGGGTGCTGAAGGGCGCACTGGAGCTTCCTTTTCCCGAAGGCGGCAAGGGGCTGAAGGCGGAGACGCAGTTGCAGTATGCAAGCTTGTTGCAGCAGAGCAACCGGCTGGACCAGGCTGCAGGACTCTTCCGCCAGGTTCTGGCCGACGATCCTTCGAATGTGGGAGCGTGGCAGGGACTGGTGCGGGTACAGCATGCGATGGGGCAGGATGCCGCTGCGGTGCAGACGCTGGAGTCCATGCCGCCCGCGAGCTATGACGCGGCGCTGAAGGACCCAGGATTTCTGAGCACGCTGGCAGCGATCTACAACCAGCAGAACCAGCTGGATGTGGCGCAGGGTTTTCTGGAAAAGGCCGTTGCGATGGATACCAGCGCGGGCCAACAGCCGCCGGTGCCACTGCAGTTGCAGCTGGCTGCGATCTATTTGAAGCGCGGTGGCGCGCAGGATGCTTACGGTATCTACCGCCAGGTGCTGATCAACAACTCTGACCGCACCGATGCGTGGAAAGGGTTGCTGGCAGCGCTGCATGCTACCGGCCATGATCGTGAAGCTGTGGCGCAGGTGCAGCAGATCCCTTTAGCCGTGCGGCAGTCCCTGGAGCGTGACCCCGACTATCTACAGACGATGGCGGGCGTGTACAGCTCCGTTGGTGAGCCGCAGCAGGCGGCAGTGCTGCTGAACCGCGTAACCCAGCACTATGCCGCGCAGCACGAAGCTCCACCGGCCGATATCCAGATACAGGATGCATGGCTGCTTTTCAATTCGAATAATGATGCGGGGCTGTATCCCGCGCTGATGAACCTGGGCGGAAGGCCTGACCTGACGGATGAGCAACGCCGCACGGTGCAGACCATTTGGGCGAACTGGGCCGTACGCCGCGCCAACCAGGCTGCAGCAGTAGAGAATTACAAGCGCAGCCTCGCGATTCTGAATGCGGCAGCGCGCGCATTTCCGGATAATCCCGGAGTGATCAAGGCGCTGGCCGGCGGCTATCTGAGGGCAGGGAACCCAAAGCAGGCGGAGGCGATCTTCAAGGCGCAGGACATGACCGCAGCCGCGCCGGGCGATTACAAATCCGCGGTGGCCGCAGCGCTCGCCAATGGCGACTCCAAGCAGGCTGAGATTTGGCTGCGGTATGGGCTGAATCTCTATCCGCATGATTCGCAGATGCTGACGCAGGCGGCGAAATTTGAGCAGGCACGCGGCAACAGCGAGCGGGCGGCGGATTACTACAAGGCTTCGCTGGCAGCCATGCCTCCGGCTGATCCGGGTGCGGCACTGGCAGAAGAGTTGAGCCGTCCGGTGCCCCCGGGCGAGATTCGTTTGCCGAACCGGACGCAGTCGCAGGATCTGGCATCGCTGCTGGCACCGGGTTCAGGGGGACAGCTTTCCACGCCGCAACCTCCGCCGTATCTGCCGAGCTACACCAATCAATATGGGCAGGCGCCGGTAGTGCTGAACAACCAGTATGGATATACCGCGCAGCCCGCAGTCCCGTCGTACATGAGCAATCCGGCGACAACGAATCCTTCGTATTCGAATGGGACGCAGGGAACTACACCGCGGACAGGACGGCTGGGCGATTACGTTCCGCAGTCTTTGAATGAAGGCAGCGGTCAGGCGACTGGGACAAATACGACGCAATATGCAGAAATCTCGCCACCAGAGCGGGGTTTGAATTACGGACCACAAATCCACAGTGACCTGAACTCGCCCTCGGACTCGCAGGGCGATTTGTCATATCAGGCATACCAGCGCGATCAGATCAACCGGCTGACAGCGCAGGCGCAGAATTCCATGCTGCCGAGTGCGCAGGAGCAGGGGAATTCTACGCAGACTGTCGCTTCGACAGAAGAGGTGTACAAGCCGTATGTCCCGTACACCAGCGGAGTGACGCGAATCTCTACAGACTCAATGCAGACGAGTTCTCCGGTAGGCTATGTGCCGCCGTCACGCAGCGTGAGCCAACTGCCAGCGATGCCGGTGCAGACCGCAGGCACGAGCAATCTGCAGGGCGTGGAGCAGACGGATGTGCTGCCAGCGATCCACTACGTACCCAATATGGCGGCAGCAAACGATAGCGCGGAGCACTCCAACCATCCGGATATCGCGGCATACCAGGGAGCGAGCACCCGGCGGCAGCAGTCGAACCCCAGCCGCAGCGCAAGCAGCATGGAAGGGCAGAGCAATCCGCCAGCCGATACCTATGAGGTTGCAGCGCAGTACACAGGCGGAGTGGACGTGACGGGGAACAGCTATCAGCAGGTTCCTCAGCCGGGAAGCATGGCTGCGCAGGACCCGAATAAACCGCATAGGCAGGCGGCGCAGCAGAACAACAATACCGGGACCTATGGCCAGCAGTATCCGCAGCCGGGTACGGGAAACAGTCGCGGTGCGACGACGACACGCCGCACGACACGTACGCCGGCAGCTACACCACCCGTCCAGCAAGCTCCGCTGACGTATCCGCCAGCACCCGCGCAGACCGGCTATCAGCCATATCCGCAGTTGGGGCAGCCCTATCCACTGGGTACGGCGCCATCGGATGCGGAGCTGATGCAACACAACATTCCACCACTGCGCGGAAGCTATAACCCCAATCAGGATTACCAAGTCTCGCAGCAGTTGAGCGAGCGCGATCAGGCTGAACTGGATCTGGCTACGCTGGAGGCTTCCTATAGCGCGTGGCTGGGTGGCACAGTCATTGGCCGCTATCGCAGCGGCACGGCTGGACTGGATCGGCTTACGGATTTTGAAGTACCATTTGAGGCGAGCGTCGCGTTGGCAAAGACGGTGCGGCTCTCCATTGTGCCGAGGCCAGTGTTTCTGAATGCAGGCACGCCGGACGGCACGAACTATACTGGTTCACCGACACTCACCAATCCGATTCCGTTCCTCGGCTCCGGACCTATCAATGCGATCGGCGCGGCGGTACAGCAGCCGGCAACGGGTGTTGGCGGAGAAGCCCAGCTGGTTACGCAGAACTTTGGCCTGGCGGTCGGCTATACGCCGTATGAGTTCCTGGTGCGCAATATCCTGGGCCATGTGCGGTGGAAGATGTTTGGCGGGCCAATCACGCTCTTTGCCGATCGCGACAACGTGAAGGACACGCTTCTTTCCTATGCAGGTTTGCGGGATACCGCGCAGTCAACACTGGTGAACGGCGGCCCAATCTGGGGCGGCGTGGTGCAGACCGGCGGCGGTATTCGCTTTGACAAGGGCAATGAGAAGAGCGGGATGTACATCAGCATGGAAGGCGCGGACCTGAGCGGCTACAACGTGCTGGATAACCGCAAGTATGACGGCACCATGGGAGCATACTGGCGCGCCAAGGTGTGGCCGGAGTACGGCAGCCTGAATGTGGGCGCGACCTTCTTTGGAGAGCACTACCAGTCGAACGAACTGGGTATGACGTATGGCCTGGGCGGCTACTTCAGCCCGGAAGCGTACTTTCTGGGCGCGGTTCCGATCACATTCAATGGGCACTACGGTAAGGATTGGCACTACGTGATCGCCGGTGCCGTGGGCATCCAGGCATTTGAACAGGCCAGCCAGATATGGTTTCCGTTGAATCAGGGAGCGGAAAATGGCTGGGCAACGGCCATCTGCGGAACTTTGCCGACGAGCCTGAACAATACCAGTTGCGCCAATACGCCGCTCTCTACCACCATCGGCGCGAACTACAACATCGACATGCAGGGCTCGTACAGCATTGGCGACCACTGGTACGTTGGCGGCTTTTTGAGCGGGAACAATACGAGCAACTACAACACAATCTCCGGCGGCTTCTTTGTGCGCTATCTCTTCAAGGCGCAGGTGCCTACGCCTGAGTATCCGACAGGATTGTTCCCACATGACGGATTCCGGGCGCTGCGAGTTCCGTAAAGAGGCTACTTGAAGCCCTGAGATTCAGCATCGCGCTGCTGTACTTTTTTCTTCTCTCATCCTTAGCTTGATATCTGTGCACACCGTGCAATGCGCAATTGTGTGTCAATACGCCTGCGTTGAATTTCAATTCGGGGTTTGGATCTCGAAACTGCAATGATGCAGGTATCGTAATCTGCTTGCTTCCGAACGCAATTCATCGTATAAAACTCACTATTCCCTATTGAGGTTTTTCTTTGCGCGCAGGGTTTCCCCCCTACGCGGCACCAGCTACAGGAAAGGACCTTCTGTGCGCGCCTGGATCCGGTTTACCTCGCTGCCCGTCTACCTACTCCCTCTGGTTGTTATTTCTTTGCTTCTTTCAGGCATTGCAGTCACGGGCACACGCGCCGTGGCACAGTTGTCTGCACAGGTGCAGTCACAATGGACGCAGCCTACCGCAGAAGAGCTCTCCATGACTTCACAGCCGCAGGTGCCGGGTGCGGCGGCGGTGTACCTCTATCGCGAAGAGACGACCGACGACACGTTGCATATGCGCAGCATGTATGTTCGGCTGAAGGTGCTGACCAGAGCAGGGGAAGAGAAAGCCAATGTCCGCGTGGAGTATGCAAGCGATGTTGCGTCAGAGGACGCGTCTACGCCTGACTATGGGGTCACGGTGACTGACGTTGCTGGGCGCACAATTCACAGCGATGGTACGGTTATCCCGTTTACGGGAAAACCATACAAGCGTGTAGTCGAGAAGGCGGGAGGGGTGAAACTTGCTGAGACAGTATTCACCCTGCCAGATGTGCAGGTGGGAAGCATCTTGGAGTACCGATATAAGCTGCGTATTCCGGAGAATTGGTATAGCGCACCGCGGTGGTTTGTTCAGCAAGATCTCTACCTGCGCAAGGGATATTTCTTCTGGAAAGCCACAGATATCTTTATGGAGGAGGACGCGACACAGACACTGGCCTGGAGCTCTGTTCTTCCGGATGGGGCGAAGGTCACCAGCACAGCCGTTCCGGCGGTAGGAACTGCGCATCCGTATCACCGCTTTGAACTGGCAGTGCATGATGTTGCTCCGGTACCAGACGAAGGATTCATGCCGCCAGTGCGCAGTTTCACCTATCGGGTGAACTTCTATTACGCTGCGGAACGTTCCGCGGCAGAGTACTGGAAGGCTGCAGGGAAGGCGTGGGCTAAAGATCAGGAGAAGTTTATCGGTTCAACCGGAAGCATGACGCAACAGGTGCAAACACTGATTGCGCCCGGTGATTCCGATCCGGTGAAGTTGCAGAAGATTTACGCAGCCGTTCAGGCCATGGACAACACATCGTATAGCCGACGCCGTGATGCGGCCGAGAACAAGGCGGCGGGCCTGAAAGAGATCAAGACGGCACAGGATGTATGGGACCGCAAGAGCGGTTACGATGACCAAATGGCGAACCTGTTTATCGCGCTGGTGCGGTCCGCCGGCTTCAAAGCGTATGTGATGAGGGTGACAAGCCGTGACAGTAACCTGTTTTATTCTTCGTGGCTGACGCTGCGCCAACTGGACGATAACATCGCAGTGGTTGTGCTAGATGGCAAGGAGCAGTTCTATGACCCAGGGCAGCGTTACTGCCCGTTTGGTCAGCTGGCGTGGAAACACACTGGGGTACAGGGATTGCGCGAGGTAGATGGCGGAACCACAATCGGCAATACTCCATTGCCATCGTATATACAGTCGCAGGTGCAACGGGTCGGCGACCTGGTATTGGCCACGGATGGCACTGTAACCGGCACACTGAAGATTACATGGCTGGGTTCCCCGGCTCTGCACTGGAGACAGGAGAGCCTACTGCGGGATGAGAAGGCGATGCGAAACTCTATGAAGGAGTGGCTGCACGAACGATTGCCATCGGGGTTAGAGCTTGAGGTAACCGATGTCCAGAGTGTCCAGGAATATGACAAACCTCTCGTGGCACACTTCAGCGTGCATGGTCCGCTGGCAACGCTGACGGCAAAACGGTTGATTCTGCCGGGGCAGTTGTTCGAAGCGAATAGTAAGCCTCTCTTTCCGCATCCTACGCGGACTATTCCAATTTATTTTAGTTATGGCGAGCGCATAATTGATGCCGTGCGCGTCAAGTTTCCGGCTGACCTGAAGTTGGAATCGGTGCCGAAGGAGGATAGCTTCTCGATTAAGGCTGGCGCTGCCTATCATGATAAGCCGGATGCGCAGGCCACCTTTATATTGATGCGGCGCACCTACGACCTGGGAGCGCCTTACTTCCTGCCAGCAGAATACAGTGACGTACGCGATTTCTATAACAAGATTTCCATCGATGACCAGCAACCGATTGTATTTACGAACGCGGCAGTATCCACGAACCAATCAGTAGCGGAGCCGAATGCAAAAGCAAATTAAGGATCAGTCTCCAGGGGTATTGTCTTCACGCAGTTTTACGCCTGCCGCATTCTTCGTTGCCGTATGTTGCATGATCTTTTCACCTGGCGCCCGCGGTCAGATTACGTCTCCGCACTGGACCCAGCCCACTGCAGAAGAGCTTGCAATGACGTCGCAGGCGGGAGCTCCGGGAGCACCAGCTGTTTATCTGGAGCGCGAAGAAATCACTGACGATGTGCTGCACATGCGGAGTTTCTACTTTCGATTGAAAGTGCTGACGGAAGAAGGCAAGAAGTATGCCGATGTAAAAGTCGAATATGAGCAAAACCTGAGCACTAACGACATTTATAGAACTGACTTTAGCCAGTCAGTGACTGATGTTGCCGGGCGCACTATCCATCCCGATGGAACGATCATTCCGTTTACGGGTAAATCGTATCGAGTGATTGAGGCGAAGCAAGAGCGCGACGCAATAGCAAAGATGGCTTTTGCGTTACCCGATGTGACTGTAGGGAGCATCCTGGAGTATCGCTATAAAGTCAGAATTCCAGAAGTGTGGACTCAATTCCCGCGCTGGTTTGTGCAGACAGACCTCTATACACGCAGAGCACATTTTCTTTGGAAAACGATGCACACGGTTTCGTGGTCTTCTGTTCTGCCGTCAGGGGCGAAGTTGACGCAAAACATTCACGAGGCGAGTCCCTCGCAGCTCGGATATGGCATCTATGAATTGAACGTTGCGGACATTCCACCGGCTCCGGATGAGCAATTCATGCCGCCAACTCACAGTTTCAGCTACCGAGTCGAGTTCTATCCGGGCGTCTTCAATAACGTAGAGGAATTCTGGAAAGATACCGGGAAAATATGGCAGAAAGAGGCCGAGAAGTTCATTGGGCCTGTCGGCAGCCTTGGCGAGCAGGCGAGAACACTGTATGCACCCGGCGATTCTGACACGGTGAAGCTGCAGAAGATTTATGCAGCGGTTATGACGATGGACAATATGTCGTTCTCGCGTGAACGCGATAAGGCCGAGAACAAGGCTGCGGGCTTGAAAGAGATCAAGACCGCCCAGAATGTTTGGGACCGCAAGCGTGGCGATAGCGATGATCTTACGGATACGTTTGTAGCGCTGGCGCGCTCTGCCGGATTCAAGGCGTATGTCATGCGAATTACCAACCGCGATCACAACCTGTTCTCGCGCCAGTGGCTCAACATGGAGCAACTGGATGAAGAAGTGGCTATTGTGGTGTTGGATGGCAAGGAGCAGTTCTTTGATCCTGGCCAACGATATTGCCCGTTTGGGCAGATGGCGTGGAAACACTCCGAGACGTGGGGCATTCGTGAGGTGGAAGGGGGAACGACGCTTGCTTCCACGCCGGCTTCGCCGTATCTGCAATCGCAGTTGCAACGCACGGGCGACCTGACGCTGAGCGCTGACGGGACGGCGCAGGGAACGATAAAGGTCTCATGGACCGGATCCGGCGCTCTTACCTGGAGACAGAAGAGCCTGACGAACGATGCAGATGAAGTGAAGCGCTTGCTGCTTGAAATGGTAAAGGATCATATCCCAGCCGGAATGGAAGCGGAACTGTCTAAGATAGACAACCTGGACCAATATGAGAAGCCTCTGACGGCCAACTTCACGGTGAACGGTTCGCTGGGAGCAGTGACGGCAAAGCGGATTATTCTTCCAGTAGAGTTTTTCGAAACTAAGAATGTGTCACCCTTTCCTGAACCCACACGGCAGGTGCCGGTATCGTTTGAGTATGCGTCTCGTTCGGTTGACGCAGTGCGCATTAAATTGCCAGCCGGCGTAACGGTGGAATCGGTGCCTAAGGAAGAGCATTTTGATCTGCCGCACCAGACGCTTTATCACTCGCGAGCAGACCAAGGGGCGGGAACCCTGCTAATACAGCGGTTGTGCGATGTGGCGGTACCGTACTTCCCCGTAGCGCAATATCCAGATTTGAAAGATTTCTACAAGAAGGTTGTACTAGCGGATGGGCAGTCCATCATCCTGCAGAATGCAGCGGTAGCTACAGGAGCGAAGGTGAGCAATGGCACTGGGAACTAGAGTACGGACGTTTCTACTGCCCCTGGCATGCCTGCTGGTGTGCGCCGGAGTGACACCGCGGGCCTTTGCCGGGCATAAGGATAGCGTGCCTGACTGGGTTCGCGATGCCGCGAAGGAGACGCTGCCGGACTATCATCACGAACCTAACGCAGTGGTGCTGCTGGATGACGAAGAGTACACGGTGATGCCGAATGGGCATGTGGTGCTGCATCGCAGAATCGTGAAGCGCATTCTACGACCGCAAGGGCGAGACGAAGCAAACTTCTACGTGCACTACAACAAGGATTCCAAAGTCAACTGGCTGCATGCGTGGAGTATTGGGGTAGATGGCACAGCATATGCCGTCAAGGACAATGAACAGGTCGACTTTGCGGAGAGTGCGAGCTTTATCCTCTACCAGGATGATCGCGCACGCGCTGAACATGTGCCGGCGGGCGACCCCGGAGCGGTGGTCGCTGCGGAATACGAAGTGCAGTTAGCTTATTATCGGCCGGAGATTAGATGGATACTGCAGGACGAAATTCCGGTCCATCGCAGCCGGCTTACCGTACAACTTCCGTCAGGATTTCAGTTTGATACAAAATGGAAGAGACATGAAGCTATCGCTCCAGCGAACCTCGGGGGCAATCGCTGGCAATGGGAGATAGTGGATGCTCCGCACGTCGATATCAAAGATGTAAAACTGGCTCCAGCCTTCGGCGAACTGATGGAGGGCATGACACTGCACTATGCCAGCGGCGGTACAGAAGTTCCCGAGAGTTGGCAGTCTATCGGCGTATGGTACACGACGTTGACCGCAGGGCGAACGAGTGCGACGCCAGAGATGATTGCGAAGGCACAGTCGTTGACTGCCGGGCTGACAGATTTCTATGCCAAGGCGAATGCCATCGACAACTTTGTGCGCGGCCAGATTCGCTATGTGGCGATCAGCATCGGTATTGGGGGGATGCAGCCGCATCCTGCGACGGACATTTTCAATAACCGGTACGGCGACTGTAAGGACAAGGCGACACTACTGGCTGCGATGTTAAATGCGGTAGGAATCCATTCCACATGGGTCATGGTTGATTCGGAGCGCGGTACGATCGATCCGGCTATGCCATCGCTACTTGGAGACCACATGATCGCGGCCATTGAACTGCCACCTGGCTATAGTGCACCAGGCCTGCATAGCGTGGTGACAGCCAAATCCGGCAAGCGCTTTCTGATTACGGATCCAACAGCTGAGTTCACGCCATTTGGCCAGGTGGAATGGCAATTGCAGGGTGGGTACGGTCTGCTGGTAGATGGTGGGGACAGCCAGGTCATTCAGATTCCCAAGGTCGATCCAGTGCTGAATACGCAATCGCGCACTGCACATGTAAAACTGGCAGCAGACGGGAGTTTGAGCGGCGATATTGCCGAGCATCTCTATGGCGACCCAGCGGCAGGCTTCCGCGAGGAGTATCAATCGCGTGACGATCACAAGCGCGAGGAGTTACTGGACCGCCATATCAATGGCTATCTGACGGACTTCACCCTCAATCATGTGAAGGTGGACAACTTGGCTGATATAGACAAAGAAGCAGTCTTGTCTTACTCAGTGACGGCCAAGGCCTATGCGAAGCCTATGGGGTCTCTGCTGATGGTGAGGCCGCGGGTGCTGGGAACCTTTGTGATGACGCTGGATGAAAAACGCCGCACTTACCCGGTCAATATGAGAGACACCGTCCAGAACCATGACAGCTTCGATCTGGAGTTGCCTGCCGGCTACGTCGTAGACGAACTGCCGGTGTCTGTAAAGAAAGATGCTGGGTTTGCCAGCTATGAGAGTATGACTTCCGTCAACGGGAATACGCTGCACTACGAGCGTACCTTCACTGTCCGAGAGCTCGAAATCCCAGCGAAGCAGTATGACGATCTGCGCGCGCTGATGGGCGTAATTGTAAGCGATGAGCGGAGCAACGCAATCCTGCGCAAGGCGCAGTAGCTACTGAAGTGGGAGACGGCAGACCATCACCGTGGCATTGCGGTATGGACAGGTGAATTGCGTCTGTGCACTGCCGCTCTGGAATCGCTGCTGCAACACAACCCAAGATACGCCCGCCGGAACCAGGCGAGAGGTGCGCTCAACGTCTGGAATGCGACTCAGGTCAACGCTGAGTGGTTCATCGTGCTGCCACTTGTCGGCCAGTTGGGGAAAGATGGCAGATGAGCCGCCGTCCTTGGAGTAATCAGAGAGTGCGCTGCGCTCGGCCAGGGAGCGGAAGGTCTGTCCGTCTTCGCCGGGAGTAGTAATGTAGTTGGCGTCCAGTGCGAAGAGCGCATCTGGAGGGGTATGGTCACGTGACCAGAGAAATGCCTGCTCCCAGGGGTTCTGAACTGCGCGACCAGGCAACTCAAGGTGAGCGGAGGCTGGGAATATCTGGCGCTGAACATAAAACATGGTTCCGGCAATGAGGCAGAATAACATTCCGAGACAGGCGAAAGCTAAGCGAGAAGGTAAGCGCTGCAGCAACTTCTGTGCCAACGTTCCGGCGAGAAGTATGAACATCAGAAGGTAAATGGCGTGGAACGCTCTGAGCAACTGTAGACGCGCAAGCAGGTGGGAATGACTGGAGGGGTGCACAAGCAGGCTGCTGATGGCGATGGCGGTGATGCCGCAGGCAGCCGCGGCTCCGCTGAGGGCCGCGCGATTTTTTGAGGACTGTGTGGCGTGGCGGATGCGGATGTTGGCACGAAACATCCAGAGGAAGATGGCGAGCGGAGCGATCAGGCCTAATACCTCATACCACTGCCATTGAACAAGATAAAAGTAGGTGCGGGTGAGCGCGGCATGGATGTAAGCGGGGCTCTCCACCGTACTCTGCTGCGAGAGGGAGAGCAGAATTGCGCCGAGCACGGTCGCCAGGCAGACGCGCAGCGTGCCCCGAGTTCGGCGAGTGCTCACCGTCCATAACACGAGGGAGAAGAGGCCTGCATAGAGTCCCATCAGTGGGTGGAAGGCGATAGTAGCGAAAAGAAGCAGAATGACCTGGAATGCACTGCGATCGATTACTGCGGTAACGAGCAGCAGACATAGCGGGGTAGCGAAGGACCGCGGTGTAAGGTAGGGATCTGCGATGCAGAGGGCTGTGCCGGCAACCGGAATTGAGAGACAAGCAGCCGTGAGGGCCACTGAGGCCCACTGAATGGCTGGGGTGTCCCAGCAACGTACTGCAAGCCGCTGCACGGCAAATAGCAGCAGCCAGAGTAGCGCAAGATGCGTAATGAGCAGAAGCCAGGTCAGCGGTAGATGAAAGATACGCACCAGCTCCGCTAACGCGTAGGGAAAGAGAGTGAGGTGCATATACGCCAGAATGAACGGCTGGGAAGCTGAATACAGCGCGGGATTGAGGGCGAAGCGAAGGCCGCTCAGATAGATCCCAGCATCTTCAGCGTACGGATGGTATCCCGTAATGGCAGCTGAAAGCAGCGTCAAGAGGGTGATATAGCTCAGGCTGCGGAAGTGGTCTTCGGCTGGGTGCGCGGGGGGGGATTGCATTGCTGACAGAGTGGGCCTCAAGCCAAGTATAGTTAATGTTTCACGTTTTGCAGCTCATGATTTTGGGAAGGAAAACCATGGACCGTAAAGAAGTATTGCGTAAGCAGAAGGAATACATTTATCCCGCCGTCGCGAACTATTTCAAGGAGCCGATGGTAGTGGACCATGCGGAAATGCAACACGTGTGGGACAGCGAAGGCCGCAAGTATCTCGACTTCTTTGGCGGAATCGTGACGGTGGGAGTAGGGCATGCCAATCCACGCGTAACCGGGCCGATGAAGGTGCAGATGGACAAGCTGCAACACGCGTCCACCATGTTTCCTAACGCCCCCATGATGGACCTGGCAGAGAAGATTGCCCAGATTACGCCGGGCACGCTTCAGAAATCCTTCTTCACTAATAGCGGCACCGAGGCGAACGAGACAGCGATTGAATCGGCGCGGCTGCACACCGGCAATCTTGAGGTGATCGCGCTGCGCCATGGGTATCATGGGCGTTCTTCGCTTACGCGCTCGCTGACGGGCATCAGCAGCTGGCGCCGTGCGTCGTTTGAAGTCGGCATTGTGCGCGCACTGAATCCGTACTGTTACCGGTGTCCGCTGGGTAAGACGTATCCGAGTTGCGGCGTAGCTTGCGCGCAGGATGTGGAGGCGGTGATCCAGAGTGCAACGCCGGGCAAGATCGCGGCATTTATTGCAGAGCCGATCCAGGGTGTGGGCGGATTCATTACGCCGCCGAAGGAATACTTCAAGATCGTCTTCAACATCGTGAAGCAGTATGGCGGCGACTTTATCTCAGACGAGGTGCAGACAGGCTGGGGACGCACCGGCAAAAAATGGTTTGGCATTGAACACTGGGAAGTGGAGCCGGACATCATCACGGCGGCGAAGTCACTGGGAAATGGGCATCCCATCGGATTGACGGTTGCCAAGCCGGAGATTGCCGCGACCTACAGCGCACCAACTATCTGCACCTTTGGCGGCAACCCGGTTACCAGCGTCGCGGCGAAGGCCGTAATTGACGTGATCGAAGAGGATAACCTGCTGGAGAACTGTCACGTGGTGGGCGGCTACTTCCGTGAGAAGCTGGAAGCGCTGAAGGCCAAGTATGCGATCATCGGTGACGTACGCGGCATGGGCCTGATGCAGGCGATGGAACTAGTGGTGGATCCGCTGACGAAGGAGCCGGCAACCGGACTGGCAAATGAGATGATGGATGCAGCGCGTGATCGAGGCCTGCTCATAGGCAAGGGCGGCATGTTCAATAACACGCTGCGTATGTCTCCGCCCATGAACATCGGCAAGAGTGATGTGGACGAGGCAGCGCGCATACTGGATGAGTGCTTTGCTGCAGTAACCAAGGCGCATGCACACTAAAGAAGTGGCGTCACGTAGCGCAATAAGCGTGACGTATTCAACGAAACAGCGCAACACAGCCCGTTCTTCTGCATAAGAAGACGGGCTGACCTGCGCGGTATAGGGGTCTGATGACGCAGCCTGTAAGCAGGCGCAATAATTTATTGAAGACGCTGCCGGGGTTTGCCATCAGCGGATTCTTCCTGTGGTTCACCTTCCGTAATTTCAGCTTTCGCGAGTTGGAAGATGTGCGCATTGCGTCGCCAGCGTGGATCGCTGGCGCGACGCTGGCCATATTTGGCAGTGCCGTGATTCGCATCCATCGCTGGCACAGGATGCTGCGGCCCACGGCGAATGCGCGTTTCAGTGTATGCGCACGCGTGTTTCTTACCAGCGTTGCCGCCAACAATATCATGCCTTTTCGCATCGGCGACTTCATGCGCATCTTCACCTATTCGAGTGACCTGGGCGCATCGAGCTCGGTCATTCTGAGTACCGTCATCCTGGAGAAGCTGCTGGACGTCTTTACGCTGGTGGCATTCTTTGTACTCACCATGGGCGGAGGTTATGGATTTCCTTCGCACCACGTGAAGGTCGTGGCCGTGGCGCTGCTATGCATTGCAGGCGTGGGGCTGCTGGTTATGGTGCTGGGTGCACGCACACTAGAGGTACCGCTGCGTGGGGTCTTTGCCAAATTGCCGACAGGCCCTAAGGTGGCGAAGTTGGAGAACTGGCTCTTCCTTGCCTTTGATGCGATTCGCGGGATCGGTATGCGGGGCATGGTTGCTCTGCTGGGTGAATCGTTCGCTGCATGGACCTGCGAAGGAATGATCTTTGTTTCGATCGCAAAGATCATCGGTCTCAGCACGGATCTGCGGGGGCCATGGCAAGCTTTTTCATCGAGCAACCTGTCGTATCTTGTGCCAAGTTCACCCGGCGGCCTAGGACCGTTTGAAGCGGCAGTAAAGACCGCGATGATGAGTCACGGCATGAATGCCTCTGTCGCGGTGCTCTATGGCATTGTGGTGCATGCTGTGGTACTGATTGCGCTGACACTGGCAGGCGGTATAGCGTTCCTGTGGCACCGGTATCACAGTTTGACGCGCAAACCGTTACTGGCTGAGATCGAAGTGCTGCCGGAAGAAATTCCGTAGGGCACACTACAGTGCGATAGCGCGCTCGGCCCAGATCTGAAATTCGCGATGCTTGTGAATCTCGGCTTTGGCCGGGGTTTCGCCGCTGGCTACCTTCTGCAGATGCTTCAGGATGCGTTCTCCAGCGTGCTCGCAAGTCTCCTTGCGCTCAATGACGTCACCGGCTGAAAGATCGATATCCGAGATCATTCGATGGTAGATGGCATTATTGGAAGCCAGCTTGATGACGGGGCAGATGGCGTTGCCGATCGTGGTACCGCGGCCCGTAGTGAAGACCACAATCGTGGAGCCTGCAGCAACCAGGCCTGGCGTGGACTCCTGATCGTAGCCCGGGCCCTGCATCAATTGGAGACCGCGGCCAGAGGGAAGCGCTGCGTACTCGGTTACACCTTCCACACGCATGCTGCCTGCCTTAGTAATGGCACCGAGAGATTTGATGGTCAGGTTGGTCAGGCCGCCGGCAAGATTGCCAGGAGCGGGATTATCCGTCAGTTCACTGCCAACCGAGCGCGCATAGCCCTTGTACCAGTCCACCATGTCATAGATGGCGCGAGCGGTAGCGGCATCCTTGGCGCGGTGCGCAAGGATGTGTTCACCGCCACAAAACTCGGGGACCTCGGTCATCAGGACGGTGCCATGCGAGCGAATGAGCAGGTCAGCAGCGCAGCCGAGGCTGGGGTTGGCAGAGAGCCCGGAGAGCCCGTCTGAGCCGCCACACTTCACGCCGAGCACGAGTTCGCTGATAGGGACGGCGGTGCGCTCTGATGAGTTGACGATGGGCAGCATCTCGCGAACGGCTTCCATACCCTGATGGATGGCGTTGGCTGTGCCGCCTACGTCTTGAATGCCGATGCAGACGAGCGGCTTGGAGATGCCGCCGAGGGTGCGCTGCATGAACTCCTCGACGACGGGGAGATTAGTTTTCTCGCAACCGAGATCCATCAACACGACGCCGCCGACGTTGGGGTGTGCAGCATAGTTGGCCAGGGTACGCAGCATAACCTCGAGATTAGAACCGTTCTGGCAGCCGCAGCCTTTGTTGTGCGGAATGGCGACAACACCATCCACATTGGGATAGCGGCCGCGGGAGTAGATCTGGAACTCCGCCATCATGGCGATCTGCTGCGCTTCGTGGCTAGCGCACATGCTGGTGGGAACGACAAGGATGAAGTTTCGTGTACCGGTACGACCATCGGGCCGCTTGAACCCGGAGAAGGTCGGGATCTCGCTGTCGGGAAAGTAATCAGGCTCGGAATTGGAGAGGTCTGGGGGGATATCGCGGACGACAGGGACGTAGTCGTTCATGTTACGGGTGCTGACGACTTCACCGGAATGGATGCTAAGTGATGTGCCGATGGGGTGACCGTATTGCAGGACGTAGCTGCCAGCAGGAATATTTTTGAGTGCGAGGCGGTGACCGGGAGCAAGGTCTTCAGCAAGCTCGACGACTTCGCCGGAGGGAAGAATGAGGTTGGTGCCAGCGGCAATCTCATGTGAGGCAACAGCGACGTTATCGCGTTTATGCACGATGACGGCCAGATCGATGAGAAAGTGGGGCTCCAGGTTTTCGGCGGTCATCCGTTCTCCCACAAAACGATGGTAAATGGACCACTACAATTGCAATAGGTCCGACCACTTTCCAAGAGTATGCGACTTTGCGCTGGAATGTCCAGTCAACGAAGGCGATTATGAAAGAAAGAATACAGGGGTTAGATTGAGCTGTCCGGGGCGGAGACTTTAGGGGTTTCTGCAGCAGGTTTGCGGCGCACAGAGCGAACTCGTTCCGGGCGGACACGGGTGGAGACGGGTGGAGCACTAGAGTCAAAACCGCTGCCGTCAGCCAGCATGTTTTCTGACGCCTGGGCGAGACGAGCCAGGTTGAGATGTTTCTCCATACTCTCGTGGGCCAGTTCCGGCTTACCTGCGCGGATGGCGCGGTAAATCTCACGATGCATCTCAGCGGATTCCTTGAGATCGATGGCACCGGAGACAGAGTGGCGGCGACGGGCATAGAGTGCGGCGGTGACTGTTTCCATCAGCGTTGCCAGGATGGGATTGCCGCCGGCAACAGCAATGCTGCGGTGAAAACGCACATCGTGAATCAGGTACTCGTGAGGGTCGTCGATGGAGGCGTACATCTCGGCGACTTCTTCTGCAAGCGCCGCGATCTGCTCGTCTGTAGCTCGTTCTGCGGCTAGTGCAGCCAGCGAACGTTCCAGGACTAGCCGTGCTTCAAACATTTGCCATGGCTGGAAGCCGTGCAGTGCACCCAGCACCGTGAGGGAACTGGAGTCCAGCGAAGGCGGGCCGTCCGAGACGAAGGTTCCGGCACCGTGGCGGGACTTCAAAACGCCCATGGCGGAGAGAAAACCGAGACCGGCACGCAGGCTGGAACGGCTGATCGAGAGCTTCCGGGCCAACTCGCGCTCTGGGGGAAGACGATCTCCAGAGCGGAGTTCACCGCTCTCGATCATGGCACGAATGTGCTCCACCACTTGCATGGTGAGTTGGCTGTGGGTTCCGCTATCGATCTTCTTCGTCTTAACCACGATTTACGTAATCCTGAAATTAATGTTGCGCGAAGATTATCACGCACTACTAAGAAGCAGCAAAGGAAGAACTTACCCGGTACCTAGCTGGATGCGGGAACAGGTTTTGAAGCTCCCAGCCGGGGGACCATAAGTTGAAAGATAATCAAGGCTATCAGATAAGCTGAACCTGCCATTGCAAAGATCAGCAGAGGATGCAGCGAGAAGTAACGCTTCACGATCCACGTGAAGGTGGCACCCCCTACCGCGCCCACAGCTCCGCCAATACCGACAACTGTGGAAACGGCGGTTGATGGGAACATATCCGCCGGGGTGCTGAACAGATTGGCGGACCAACCTTGATGAGCGGCAGCAGCCAGAGCGATCAGCGCTACGGCAGGCCAGGAATTATGCGGAAATAATTGGCCAGCGTGAGGAACTAACACAACGGGCAGTACAGCGAGAGCACAGACCAGCAATGCGAACTTGCGGCCGTAATTCACGCTGTGGCCCTGCTTCATCCGCCAACCGGATAAGCCACCACCAGCGAACGATCCGAGGGACGAAACGGCATAGACGGTAACAATCTGCCAATACGCGTGGCGCAGGTCCAGGTTGTAGTTTTCATGCAGGAACTTGGGCAGATAGAAAAGGTAAAACCACCAGACGGGGTCGGTCAGGCCCTTAGCAATCGAGAAGGCCCACGTGTGCTTACTGGTGAGATGGTAGTCAATGAAAAAGCGCCTAAAGCGGGCACCAAATGCCTGATCTGCTGCAGCCTCACGGCTGGCCAGATCTGCGCGATCAGCGTTCTCCATGGCTTCTTCTTCACGATTATGCCTGGTGCGCAGCTTGTTGTAGGGGAAGAGCAGCCAGAGTACCAGCCAGCACAGCCCCATAGAGCCCGTCGTGACGAATGCAGCGCGCCAGCCCCAGCGAAAGGTGACACCGGCGACAAGTGCAGGAGCAATAAACGAAGCGGCGTTGGAGCCAGAGTTGAAGATTCCGGTGGAAAGCGCACGCTCTTCCGGCGGAAACCATTCGGTTGTGGCCTTGATGGCCGCGGGGAAGTTTCCGGATTCGCCCAGGCCGAGCATGACGCGCGCGAGGCAAAAGCCAACCACTGAGAATACAAAGGCATGGCTCATGGACGAGAGTGCCCAGACGCCGATGGCGAGCGCATAGCCAAGCCGGGTCCCGAGCTTATCGATCACGCGCCCGGCGATCAGGAAACCGATGCCATAGGCAATCTGGAAACAGATAATGATGTCTCCGTAGTTGTTGTTAAAGGCAACCTGATGTGCAACATCTTTGGAAAAATCCCACCCCATGAAGGGAAGGCTGTGCAGGAGCGGCTCAATGAGGGAGATGACCTGGCGATCCATGTAGTTAATGGTCGTTGCCAGAAAGAGAAGACCGCATACGGCCCAACGTATGGAGCTTCGGCGTCTTTGAGCCGGCTCCGAGCCGGGTGCATGGTAGGTGGTCGAAACGCTGCTGCTCGTCATACTTCTCCGTTCAAGTGGGCTTTCAATATGGCCGTAGAGGTCATACCACCGGGCGCTTGCAGGGGAATGCAATGTCCATAGATTATCTGGGGTCAATATTTTCGTGCATCGCTGCGCGCAGAAAATATCACCCGAATGAGCATACTTGTTTATGTGGCGCGGCTGTCAAGCGGTGCGTCTCATTTGCGCCTTTCGTCGTTCCGCTCTTACCGGTTAAATGGTCAGTCCAAACTGCGGATTGGGCAGGTAAATTCAGGAGCTGAGCGCTTTTTTGCAGCAAAAGCTGCCAGCGGCGATGCTCATGGCAAAAGATGATCGGGTTCGCAGCATCTAAACTGGAACTATGAAGGCTCAGCTGGAGACGCCTGTAGCGGCAGGCGCGGTAAAACATCTGGAAACAAATGGATTTGAGCCTCTGCGGCTGCCGCTCTTCCGCGATCGTTGGGTAGCGTCTACCGTTTCCAACGTGGGCAGCTGGATGCAGGATACCGCTGGCACATGGCTGATGACGTCGCTGACTTCATCACCCTTGCTGATTGCCCTAATGCAGACCGCTGCAAGCTTGCCGGTGGTAGCACTGGGGCTGCTGGCTGGGGCTACGGCAGACATCATCGACCGCAGACGGCTGCTGATTTTCTGGCAGGCATGGATGCTGGCGGCAGTGGCCGTGCTGAGCATCCTCACATTTGCCGGAGTAATTGGCCCGTGGTGGCTGCTGGGGTTGACGTTCATGCTGAACATCGGCACGGCGATGAACAATCCTGCGTGGTCTGCGATTGTGCCGGAGCTGGTGCCTCGCGAAATGCTGGCGGACGCGGTAACGCTCAACTCTGTGAGCAATAATCTTGCCCGCGCGCTGGGCCCGGCGCTGGGTGGTTTGATGGTAGCCGGGTTTGCAATAGCAACGCATGGTGCGGGCTCGGTTTTTTTGCTGAACTCTATTTCCTTCGTCGGCGTGATCTGGGTGCTCTACAACTGGAAGCGCAATCCGCTCTTCAAGAGTGCGCTTCCGGCGGAGCGGCTGGTGGGCTCCATGCGCTCCGGGTTGCGCTACATCCGTCATGCACCGGCGCTGCGCACGACGCTGATTCGCGTATTCATGTTCACCTTCTTTGTGAGCGCGGTATGGGCGCTGCTGGCGGTAGTGGCAAAGCGCGATCTGCACCAGGGCGCGATGGGATACGGCATTCTAAACGGATCGTTGGGGCTGGGTGCAGTAACAGGCGCTTCGCTGATGTCACGCATCCGCCGCCGGGTTTCGGCTGATGTGATTATTGCGACGGCTACGTGCACATTCGTGGGAACGCTGGCGGTGATGGCGTTTGTTCACCGGCCATGGATTGTGATTCTTTCGCTGATGTGCGCGGGCTTTGGCTGGACGAGCACCATGAGCACACTGAACATCTCTGTGCAACTCTCCGTGCCGGCATGGGTGCAGGCACGTGCGCTGGGCTCATTCCAGATGACGTTCCAGGGCGGCATGGCACTGGGTAGTGTGCTGTGGGGATTCGTTGCAGAGCATGCATCTACGCCGAAAGCTCTTGCATGTGCAGGTGTAGGGCTGATGATCAGCCTGCCGTTTGCGCTGAAACTGCATATTCTGCGTGGCGAGTTGCCGGACCTGAGTCCGTATGTCTACAAACGGCCAGTGCCGACGCTGGCGTTTCCTGACGATCCGGATGATGGGCCGGTGCGGGTTTCCATCGAGTATCGCGTGCGCCCGGAGGACTACGAAGCATTCACTACGGCGATGCATCGACTGCGCGCGGTGCGAATGCGGGATGGCGCACTACGCTGGGCCATCTTCCGCGATGTTACGGATCCAACGCGGCTGAATGAGACCTTTCTGGTGGAGTCTTGGACAGATTACCTGCGGCAACGGGAACGGTTCACTGCGAGCGATCATGCTATTCGCGATCAAGCGTGGAAGTATCACCAGGGGCCGGAACCCCCGGCGATCAGCCATATGATCTACGCGCATGAGAGTGATCGCAGCGACGAAGACATGGACACGGCATAGATATCAGGCACGTTTGAGCGCGGCGTGACGGGCTACAGTGTAAGCGAAGGCAAGGTCCTGTTTGAGCAGGGAAAGCAGGCGGTAGTGCGCTTCTTCTGCTGCAGTATCCGCGGCATCTGCGCGGCCCTGCGCGCGTAATACCGCGGATGGATGCACGGTTGCGATGACGTGCGGGGCGTGTGGTGAATCAATCAGCTGGCCGCGCTGGCGCATGAGCGCAAATCCTGACCCTAGAATCGATTTGGAAGCGACGGCACCGAGGCAGACGATAACTTCCGGGCGCAAGGCATCAAGCTCTGCCAGCAGCCAGGGCTTGCAGGCATTGACCTCCACTGCGCGAGGCGCCTGGCTTACACGCGCTTTGCCGCGCTGTTCAAAGCTAAAGTGCTTGACGGCGGTGGTGAGGTAGACATCGTCCGGCTCGATACGCAATTCATCCAGGATGCTGTGCAACAGCTTGCCTGCGGGGCCGCTGAAGGGGATACCCAGTTTGTCATCGGCGTCGCTGGGCATTTCACCGATCAGCATCATGAGCGGATGGGTAGAACCTGTGCCGCACACGGCCTGGGTCGCGGCGCAGTGCAGGTCACAGCCTTTGCAACGGGGCAGGGCTTCACGGAGCGCGGTCATTGTGTGGCGCGCAGGGACGTAAGGGGCAGCACTGGGCAGCTTCTCCGGTTGCAGGAATATGGCGGCGGCGTCTTCGACGCGGGCGCTGGCTTTCTTCAATAACTGCAGATCGGCAGGCTCAGGAAGCTCACGCTCCATGCGGCGCAGGGCCATAACGTCAGGGTCAATATGGATGCGGAGGAGGTTGAAATCGTCCTGTAGCCGCCAGAGTAAGCGATAGAGAAGGTTCCAGCGCGAGGGGTCAGCGTGGCGGCCGACGTTCTGCGCAGCGTTCATGAAGCCGGCAGGCACGTGCGGCTCAGGATGCGGGGTGCGGGGATGCGGTGGGGCAGCAGAGTCGGCCGAAAAGGCGAGACGCAGAGTGGCGGTGTCATTCGGGTCTTCGAAATCGATGTCAGCTGGCGTGATACCACGCACGAGGGCCTCGCGGGCCTTGAAGCGCCAATCTTCGAAGAGCTGTTCCGGATTCTGACCGTGTTCAAGGAGTATGTGCGTCATGCCATGCCTCCGTGTTAATGAGTTAGATACCAAATCTCCGGAAAAGGTGTATGAAAAACCCGGTAAAACCCGAAGATTCTCCAGTTCTTACAGTAGCGAAGAAAAGGCGAAATTGCGAGGGAAAAGTGAATAAGGAGGTTGGAATTTACAGTCAGGGACCTACACGCAGAAGAGCGTATGAGAGCACTTAGGTCTAGTGCACAGCTTCGCCAGCCGGGGCACCCTGACCGGGGCGGTTGCTGCGCAGGAGGAAGGCGCAGAAGATCATGCAGACGGACATCCAGCAGAGGACACGGTAGATGTCCTGGTAGCCCTGGGAGGCGGCCTGCTGGTTGAGTTGCTGGTAGATCATGGCCTGGGCCATGTGCGCAGCCTGAGGGCCGTGAGACGAGCCCCCGAAGAACTGGGTGAGCGCGTTTAGCTGGTTGGTGTAACCCACGCTACCGGGCTGCATGCTCTCCTGCAGGCGCGCCTGGTGGAAGAGAGAGCGGTTGGTGACGATGGCGCCGGTGATCGCGATGAAGATGCTGCCACCGACGTTGCGTACGAAGTTGATGATGCCTGAAACCTGGTTACTGGCTTCGCGGGGCAGACCGACGTAGGCGGCATTGGTGATGGCGATGAAGCAGAACGGTATTGGCACCATCTGGATGATGCGCAGCCAGGCGGCGAAGTTGAAGCTCATGGTAAGCGTGAGGTGGGTGGAGGCGTAGTAGTACGAGGCAGCGAAGAAGCTGAAGCCAACCGCTGCCAGATAGCGCGCGGGAAACTTGCCGGTTGCCAGGCCGGCAAGCGGCATGACGACGAGGAGGGCAAGGCCGCCCCCGGTGAGGGCTTCGCCCGCTGTGGTAGCCGTCCAGCCGAGCAGTTGCTGCATAAACTGCGGTTGCAGCACGGTAGCTGCATTGAGCACGCCACCAACCAACGCCATGAGCAGGCAGCAGATGGCAAAGTTGCGGTACTTGAAGAGCTTCAGGTTCATGACGGGATTCTTGACCCGCCACTCCCACCAGATGAGGCCTGCCATACCGAAGACGAAGAGTGCGGCAAAGACGCGGATGAACGGTGAGGCGAACCATGCGTTCTCTTCGCCCTTGTCGAGCATGATCTGCATGCCGCCCATGGCGATGGTGAGCAGGCCGAGGCCGATGTAGTCGAGCCGACGGAGATTGCTGCGGTCGGCCTTAATCCACGGTGGATCGTCTACAAAGCGGCTGACGAGGAAGAAGGCCAGTATGCCCACAGGGATGTTGATATAGAAGATCCAGCGCCAGGAGAAGCTGTCAGTGATCCATCCGCCGAGGGTAGGCCCAATAGACGGCGCGAGAACAGCAACGAGACCGTAGAGCGCGAACGCCTGACCCCTTTTTTTTTCTTCAAAAGAATCAGCCATGATGGCCTGAGCCATAGGCTGCAGACCCCCGCCACCGATGCCCTGGATGACGCGGGCGATGAGCAGGATGGGGAGGGTGGGGGCAAGGCCGCAGAGGAAGCTGGCTCCGGTGAAGATGGTGATGCAGAGGATGAAGAAGTTCTTGCGGCCGATGACGCTGGAGGCCCAGGCCCCCACGGGGAGCACGATGGCGTTGGAAACCAGGTAGCTGGTGAGCACCCAGGTGCCCTGATTGGTGCTGGCGCCGAGGTTGCCAGCGATATGCGGCAGGGCAACGTTGGCAATAGAAGTGTCGAGAACCTCCATGAAGGCAGCGAGCGCGACCGTCATGGCAATGAACCAGGGATTAACCCGGGGATGCCATTGTTCCGACGCAGCTTCTGCAGCCATTCACTTCCACTCCAAATGAGATAAGGGATATATCCAGACTAAAGGAATAAGATGCAGTTTCATACGATGGAGATTCAATGGTTTGCAGGCGATGTCCTGCATTGTGGACCAATCGAAGCGAGCGACGTGCATGAATCCATTGCGGGATGAGAAGATGGATTTATATGACGCTTAAGCTGCCCAAGGGAAATTTTAAAGCCTATCTGTTTGATTGCGATGGAACCATTGCGGACTCAATGCCGCTGCACTACGTGGCATGGAAGGCCACGCTGGCAGAGTGGAAATGCGAGTTCGACGAAGATCTTTTCTATTCATGGGGCGGTATGCCGGTGCTCCAAATTATTGCGACACTGAACAAGCTGCAGGGGCTGGCGATGCCGGTGGAGGAAGTTGCTCACCGCAAGGAGGCCATGTACCTGGGGTGCCTGGACCAGTTGAAGGCAGTACCCGAGGTGCTGGAGCATGTACATGCCAGCCACGGGCAGATTCCGTTTGCCGTTGTATCGGGCAGCCGTCGCGATTCGGTGGTGGCCTCGCTGGATGCGCTGGGGATACTGGACCGCTTCGAAACGCTGGTGTGCGCAGGCGACTATGTGAACAGCAAGCCGCATCCGGAGCCATTTTTGATTGCAGCGGAACGGCTGGGTGTAGCGCCGGGAGACTGCCTGGTGTTCGAAGACACGGACATGGGTATCGAAGCGGCGACGGCAGCGGGCATGGCTTCCGTTAAGGTGCCGCATCCGCGGGAACGAGCAGCGGAACTGGCGAAGCAATAACGACCGGTACCCCCCCCAGGGTGAAATGCTAAATATCTTGTTTTCAGTGTTTTAGTGGATGGCATTTCCGCTAAATATTTGGAAACAAGATATTTACGGGTAAATATTTCATTCTAAACACGATAGCGGCATCACTGCGAGGTAAGCAGGGATGCCGCTATTTCAATTGTAGTGATTTAGAGAGGGAAGTACGCCAAATTTCGCGAAAATTGGCGGGCGGCGCGGGAGAATTGCGCAGTTTTTCATGGACAGATTGCGGAGCAATCGCGGATGGAGCGTGGACCGATACGGACTGCAAATGGGGAGCATTGGGGTGAACGGGGTGATTTGGGGTAGCGGAGAGAAAAGGCTCGCTGCGCCTCCCGGCTTCGCTCTTGCCTGCGGCAGCAAGAAACGCGCCTGAGTGCGCGGGTTTTTTCCGTGCGGACTAAAGTCCGCACTCCCCCGGCTAAAGCCGGGGGCTTAAGAAAGACGAGTTCGCGCGAGGCGCGAATGTTGCAAGAAGGGGGAATGTGTATGCTGTCCCCAGATTGCCCAATTTTTCACGCGCGCCATTGCGACTCTTGTTACCGTTATTGGCTGTCCGTTTGTAGATTGGATTTCCCAAACTAACTTCGCGCCGTCAAACAGAGAACTAGGCATCGACAGTCTTGCAAATGGTTCTTCGGGATTCTCATTTCCAAATGCTCCGCCCGGAACACCTCCGCTAAGAGGCGTAGGAAATCCAGAGGGAGAACAAGGATTGTCGCAAAAAGCTACAAAGGCGGGATCGTTGAATGTATTGATTTGGTCTATCTCTACCCTCACCACATAAGTGCCTGCTTTGGTGTAGTCAGAGCTTATTACGTGCCAGCTAATTTGCGGTGGTTCTGGCGGTGGCTGTCCAATGTTAGTAACCATCGGGTTAATATATGTTCCTCCAATGCCCCCGATTCCGTGATCTACATTGACTGTCTGCTGTGGTGATGGCGTTGACATTACCGCAATGGACGGGGTGGATGGAGTATCGGGCTGAGGCTTTGGCGCAGTCGTTTTATGTGCCTCTGGCGCGGGAGCAACCTGTATTTCTCGCTGAGGTATTACCGGGAATGGGAGTGCCGGAGGTGGTGTTGGTGTTGCTTGTACGCTCACTCCTATATTCCGCTTGACGTATGCGCTGTTTATAGGCCTATAAACAGCCATTACAAAGGCAGAAGTGAGAATGAATGCAAGCAGCCCCTTTTCTAGAGATGAGAGGCGATGTGTCCAAAGCGGAAATATCCAGAACATACGAATAGCAACGGCTATTCCAACGACCCAACATCCAAAGCCAAGCCAGAAGCTATGAGGGAGATTCATTTGCTCTGCCCCATATGGAAAGGCGAACAGAAGCAGATCAACCACAAACTCAACGCCCAGCTCTATGACAACAGGCTGACTAGATTCAGAGTGTTCCATGTCAGAGATTGTCCTCTCACAATCTACTTTGCGTCAAAATGATAATTTTCTAATTCTTTGCAGCAGTCTGTAACTTTTACCGCTGCAATCCATATTGTTGTGTAGAGAACGCCATGACAGATTTTGAAGCGCTCTATACGGCGTACAGCCGCGATATCTACCGGTTTGCGCTCTACCTCTGCGGCAACCGCGCCGAGGCGGAGGACATTGCATCCGAGACCTTTGTGCGAGCGTGGAATGCGAGCGGGGAGATACGCGCGGCGACGGCGAAGGCTTACTTGTTCACGATTGCGCGCAACTGTTACCTGGAGGGATTGCGGCGCAGTGTGCGGCAGACGGAACTGGATGAGGCCATGCCGGACGGTGCCGCCGATCCGTTTGCGGATGCGCAGCGAAGGATGGAACTGGAGAGCGTGCTGGCGGTGCTGCAGCGGATGCCGGAGATCGACCGCACGGTGCTGCTGCTGCGGGTGCAGGAAGAGTGGGCGTACCAGGAGATTGCGGATGTGGTGGGGCTGTCGTTACCGGCAGTGAAAGTGAAAATTCACAGGGCGCGTCTGAAGTTGTCAGAATGGCGAGCCAACCAGGAGAAGGGAAAATGAATATTACGAGCGACGTTGTGACGGACTTGCTGCCGGTATACCTTGCGGGGGAAGCGACCGCGGATACCAATGCACTGATCGCAGAGTTTCTGCGGGAGAACCCCGGCTTCTCAGCGAATGTGGAGAAGCTGAAGCGTCAGTTCAGCGCACAGCATGAGCTGCTGGGACATGAGGCTGCGCCCTCGCAGGATCACCAGTTGAAGACGCTGGCGCGGACGCGCTGGCTGATGGTGCGGCAGAAGTGGACGATGGCGATTGCGATTATGCTGACGGCATTTCCGCTCTCGTGCGCCGGGGAGGGAAGCCACCTGACCTATTTGATGGTGCGCGATAAGCCTGGGCTTTCGGCTGTGCTGTGGGCCGGGGCAGCAATCGTGTGGGGCTACTACTTCGTGACGCGGCGACGCTTGTGCGATGCGGGGCTGTAGGGACATTGCAACGTGCTGGGGCGTCGCTCGGGATGACAAATCAATTTATGCGATAGGAATTTGTGGGGGCATGAAGAGTTGCGCGCGTCGCGCGGCCGCCGCGAAGCGGCGCTATCCCACCTTAGGCGCGATGAAACTGCGCCGAAGATGGGGCACCCAGTTCTGAGATAGCAATAAGAGAGGTGGCCGAGTTGGCCGCCTCTTTTCTGTTGGTGATGAGTCGAGATTATTCGCCGTAGGGAACCCAGATGTTTTTGATCTGGGAGGCGTGGCGGAGGAAGTAGCGGCCCTCAGCCTGCTGCACGTCGTACCAGTCAATCGCGTAGCCGTCGTTGGTCCAGGTCTGCTTCATGTTGCCGATGCTGGCTGTCTTCACCATGGTGGAGGCAGCTTCATCGCGGAAGCTCCAGATGGCGTCAATGTCATCATGCTCAGCGAGCGTCTTGCCAAGTTCGGAAGGCTTGCCGGCAACGATGTTGACCACGCCGCCGGGAAGATCGCTGGTGTCAAAAATGGAGTAGAGATCGGCGATGACGGTGGCGTAACGTTCGCTGGGGACAACGACGACGGTGTTGCCGAGCGCGATGGCGGGCAGCACCAGCGAGAGCAGGCCGAGGAGAGGAGACTCTTCCGGAGCGAGGATGCCGATGGTGCCGACAGGCTCGTTCATGGCGAGGGTGACGTTGCGGCCCGGAGGATTGTGCACCGTGCCTTCGAACTTATCTGCCCAGCCGGCATAGGCGAAGATGCGCTCGATGGAGTAATCGACTTCAATGCCAGCCTGGTCTTCGCCGAGGAGGACAGCCAGCTTGGCGACGAGTTCGTCGCGGCGCTGGATCATGTTCTCTGCGATGTAGAAGAGGACCTGGGCGCGGCCATGGGCACTCTGCTTCGCCCATTTGCCAGCGGCACGGGCGGCTTCGACGGCGTTGCGGATGTCTTTGCGATTGCCCAGAGGGGCTTCGCCGACGAGCTTGCCATCGAGACCGAAGACGGGATAGCTGTAGCCGCTGTCAGGACGCGACTGCTTGCCGCCGATGTACTGCTTCACCGTACGATCGATGGGGATTCCGGTGGAAGCGGATTCTTCCACTTCGGCTTCGCCTGCGGCCGGGGTGACAGATTTATTGTGTTTAACTTTCTTGCCCTTGGCGTGATGCAGCCAGTTGGGAACGAGATATTCATACATGCCTTCGCGCCCGCCTTCGCGGCCGTAACCGGACTCACGATAACCGCCGAAGCCGCAGGAGGCGTCAAACATGTTTGCTGAATTTACCCAGACCACACCGGCCTTGATCTGCGAGGCGACGTCGAGGGCGACGTTGATGTTCTCACTGTAGACGGTGGAGGCGAGGCCGTAGATGGTGTTGTTGGCGAGCTCCACGGCTTCCGCGGGGGTGCGGAAGGTCATGGCAACAAGCACGGGGCCAAAGATTTCTTCCTGCACGACGGTGGAGGCGGTATGCACGTTGGTGAGCAGGGTGGGCGGATAGAAGAGGCCCGAGGGCGGCAGATCGTAGCTGGGCTGCCAGCAGGTGGCGCCTTCTGCGATGCCTTTCTCGACGTAGCCGCGAACGCGGTCGAGCTGATGCTTGTCGACCATCGCGCCGATGTCAATTGACTTGTCCAGCGGCGAGCCGACGCGTAGGTTTTCCATGCGGACGCGGAGCTTGGCGTAGAGCTGCTCAGCAACACGCTCATGAACGAGCAGGCGCGAACCGGCACAGCAGACCTGGCCCTGGTTGAACCAGATGCCGTCAACGAGGCCTTCGACGGCGGAGTCGAGGTCGGCATCGTCAAAGACGATGAAGGGCGACTTGCCGCCGAGTTCGAGGGAGAGCTTCTTGGGTGAGTTGGCAGAGGCTTTGCGGATGACGCGGCCGGCTTCCGTGGAGCCGGTGAAGGCGAGCTTGTCAACGTCAGGATGCTCGACGAGGGTGGCTCCGGCGTGGCGGTCGCAGGTGATGACATTGAGCACGCCGGGCGGCAGGCCGACCTCATGTGCGAGCTCGGCAAAAGCGAGCGCGGTGAGCGGCGTGTACTGCGCGGGCTTGATGACGATGGTGTTGCCGGCGGCAAGCGCGGGCGCGACCTTCCACGCAAACATCAGCAGTGGGAAGTTCCAGGGGATGATCTGGCCGACGACGCCGCAGGCGGTGTAGCCGGGGAATTCAGATTCGAGCAACTGCGCCCAACCGGCGTGATTGTAGAAGTGGCGGGCGACGAGGGGAATATCAATGTCTCGGGACTCGCGGATGGACTTGCCGTTGTCGAGGGTTTCGAGGACGGCGAGACGGCGGGAGTGCTTCTGCACCTGGCGGGCGAGGGCGTAGAGGTAACGCGCGCGCTGGTGGCCGGTGAGCGCCTGCCAAGCGGGCAGGGCATTCTTCGCGGCCTTGACGGCGGCGTTCACATCAGCGGCGGTGCCGTGCGAGATGTCAGCGATCTTCTCGCCGGTGGCTGGATTGAGGGTGGCGACGAGATGCGCCGGCTTGGTCCACGCGCCATTGATGTATTGGCCGAAGGCGTGTTTGTGGCTGGCCAGCCAGGTGTCCACTTCTTTCGTGTCTTCTGGTGCGGGACCGTATTCCATGCTGTAGAACTTCTCCACGATGCTGTTCATAAAGTGCTCCTAAAAACAGTTGTCAGTTTTCAGTTGTCAGTTTCTGAATTCGATCTGAATTGGTGCTTCCTCTGAAAACTACAAGCTGATAACCAAAACTGGTTGTTACGCGATTGGGTGACGGTAGGCAGCGGAGTAGCGGCCGTTGACGTGATGTTCCAGCTGGCGCTCGATGTCGCCGAGCATGGAGCTGGCGCCGTAGCGGAAGAGAGTGGGCTCCAGCCAGCTGCGGCCGAGCTCATCCTTCATCAAGGCCATCCACTCGATGGCGTGCTTGGCGGTCTTGATGCCGCCCGCGGGCTTGAAGCCGACAGCATAGCCGGTGCGCTCAGCGTATTCGCGCAGGGCACGGACCATGACCAGAGAGACGGGGATGGTGGCGTTGACGGCTTCTTTGCCGGTAGAGGTCTTGATGAAGTCTGCTCCGGCCTGCATGGCGACGACGGAGGCGCGGGCGACGTTGCGCAGGGTGAGCAGATCGCCGGTGCCGAGGATGGTCTTCATGTGCGCAGGGCCGCAGGCATCTTTGAAGGCGGCGACTTCGTCGTAGAGGGCCTGCCAGTCGCCGTTGAAGACGTGGGCGCGGGTGATGACGATGTCAATCTCAGAGGCTCCGGCTTCGACGGAGCGGCGAATCTCATCGACGCGCTCGGCAAGAGGCGAGAGGCCGGCAGGGAATCCGGTGGAGACAGCGGCGACGGGGATGCCAGTGCCTTCGAGGGCCTTGACGGCGGTCTCGACAAAGGCGTGATAGACGCAGACGGCGGCGGTATGGATGTTGAGCTCTTCGATGCCGAGGGCCTTGACGATGTGGTCCTGCAGGGGCTGGCGGGCCTTGGCGCAGAGGCGGCGGACGCGGTCAGCAGAATCGTCGCCGGAGAGCGTGGTGAGATCCATGCAGGTGATGGCGCGGAGGAGCCAGGCGGCCTGGTAATCCTTCTTGACGGTACGGCGGGTGACGAGGGTGGCGGCACGGCGCTCGACGGCGCTGGTATTGACGCGAATCTCTTCAATCCAGTCAAGATTGAGGGGGATGCGGCGGTTGGGTTCGAGAGCGCGGCCGTTCAACTCGACGGGCACGTGGGGCAGGGAATGTGCAGGTGCGGGCGTGGCGGTCTGCTGATGATTAACTTCCATTAGGATTCTCCGAATCACCAAGGGCTTGCCGGGTGGGCAGGCAAAGCATGGTGGAGACGAAAGTTTATACCTTTTTGGAGGCAAAAGCGACTCGCAGCGAAGCGCTTCGGCCAAAACGGGAAATCTGATCCCGGCGCAACGGGGGAGGCTATTGGAAATTCTTTCTTAAGGGGGGCTTTGGTACGTTAGGATGGACGCCAGCATTATGACCAAGAAAACGACCACTCCGAACCGAGCAAAGACCCCTGTGCGTGTGCAGCCCCCGGGTAGAAAACGGGCCACGCTGGCCGACGTGGCACGCATTGCGGGGGTAGTGCCGATGACGGTATCGCGCGCCATCAATCGCTCAGGCTATGTGAGCGATGCGGTGCGGAAGCGGGTGATGGAGGCGGTGGAGAAGCTGCAGTACCGGCCGAATATGCTGGCGCGGCAGCTGAAGGGGCAGCGTATGTATGCGGTGGGAGTGATGCTGCCGGACATCGCCAATCCGTTCGGGAATGAGCTCGTGCTAGGCATCAAGGAAGTGCTGGATGCCAGTGGATATACGGCATTTATCACCACGTCAGGTGGCAGTGTGGAGAATGAATCTGCCGCACTGCAATCGTTTGTGGACCATCGAATTGATGGACTGATCGTGGCTACGCGCGGGACCGTTGCGGGTGACAAGGCACTGGCGGATATTGCCGCGCAGCAAGTTCCGATTGTGACGGTAGGGCGGGAAGTGGAGATCACGGGCGTGGATTGCGTTTCCGTGGACCATTACCGTGGAGCATTCGAAGCGGCGTCGCACCTGATTGAGATGGGGCACAAACGATTGGGCTACATCGGCGTGGGGCATCCGGAGGACCCGGCGCCGCTGCGGTTTGAGGGGTATAAGGCAGCGTTGGCCGCCGCAGGGATTCCATTCCGCGAGGAGTATGCGGTGCGTGAGGTGGATGCGCCGGCATTTGCGACGGAAGAGGATGGCTACCAGGGCATGCTGCTGCTGGCGAACCGCAAGCAGCGGCCAACCGCGGTGTTTGCCCGTAATGACTTTGCCGCGATCGGCGCACTGCGGGCGATGCATACGCTGGGGCTGAAAGTGCCGCAGGATGTTGCGATCGTGGGCTTTGATAATATCCGGATGTCAGCCTACACGACGCCGCCGCTCACCACGGTGGAGCAGCCTATCCTGGAACAAGGACGCATGGCGGCCCGGTTTCTGGTGGAGCGTATTGAAGGCCACGCCAAGGGCAAGACGCGCAATGTGGTGATGGCCAGCAAGCTGGTAAAACGCGAATCCGTGATGAAGCGTTAGTCACGCAGACGCCTGCCTGCCAAGGCTAAAATGGCTTTATGCTAATCAGCAGCATTCTCCTGATGCAGGACGTGCAGTTGCTGTGCTTCACCGTGATTTTTGGCGTACTGGCACTGCAGCGCTGGCGTGATGCGACATGGCGATGGCTCTGGTACAGCTTTCTGGCCAATGCTGCGGGAGCGTTCTGCGACTTTACGGGGCCGCACCTGCCGCTGTGGATCAACCAGGGGATCAATGTTGAATTGATTCCACTCTCCTATGCATTGCTGAATGTTTCGCTGATGTACTTCAGCCGCCTGAGCAGGCGGGTGGTTTGGATTTCGGGCATTATCCTGTTGATCTTCCTGCCATTCTTCCTGTTGGGGTCGCATGCTCCAAACCAGGTCCGCAACCTTGCGCTGGGTGATTTTGCGATTGCGCTGGAATCGCTGGTGACGGCCATCATCCTGTTGCAGGGGACGGAGAAGCCTACACGCTCCCCCCGCTACCTGATGAGTGGCTTTCTCTTCGTGTTTGTGCTGATCGAGTTGGCACGGGCCGGTGCGGCATTTCTGCTGCATGGCGACCCGGACATGATCTACGCCCAGAAGCTGGGACTCGCCAGCGCGGTGGTGTACGTGGTGAATACGTCCATACTGCCGCTGGCGTTTGTGTGGATGATGAATGCACGACTGGAGGCGGACCTGCTGCAGCAAAGCATCGTGGATCCGCTGACGCATGTGCTGAACCGGCGTGGGCTGGAACAGGCGCTGGAGCGTGAACTAACGCGCTACCGGCGCTATGGCAATGAACTGACGGTGGCGATGATCGACCTGGACCACTTCAAAAAACTGAACGACGCCTACGGCCATGGCGCGGGAGATGTTGTGCTGACGGGCGTGGCCACGCTGCTGGGCAATCTACTGCGAGAGACTGATGTGGTGAGCCGGCTGGGAGGAGAAGAGTTCGTCCTTCTACTGCCGCATACGGACATTGCAGAATCGCAGCCGGTGCTGGAGAATCTGTGCCGTGCGCTGCGGGAGCGAACTGACATGCTGCCGCATGCGACGGTGAATGTGACCGCGAGTTTTGGCGCGTCGACTACGCGGGGACGGCGCTCCATTACGGGAATTGAACTGCTGCGCGAAGCGGATGTTGCGCTGTATCGCGCCAAGGAAGATGGGCGGGCACAGGTACGCTTCTTTACGTCTGCAGACGAGACGCGCGATGCCTTGCAGCATTCCTTCCGGATCTATCGCGGCGGGTTGGGACAAGACGATAAGCGCAGCTAGAGACGCAGGGCTTTTGCTGCATCGTGAATGAGGGTGAGCGCGGTGTCAGCATCCTGCGACGTGATGTCCAGATAGAAGACCGCGCGCACAGCGTCTGGGCCTGCAGGCAGCATAAAGACTCCACGGCGATGCGCCTCTTCCACAAACGCAAATGAATCTCCGGCGGCAAGCTGGAAGCGGACGATGTTGGTTTCCACGCTGGCGGGATCGATGATGATGCCGGGAATGGTGGCGAGTCCAGCGGCGAAGCGCTGCGCATTGGTATGCGTCTGCTGCAAGAGCGGGCGATGATGCTGCAATGCGTAGAGCGCACCGGCAGCGATGATGCCAGCCTGGCGGAAGCCTCCGCCGAACTGATGCTTGAAGCGGCGAGCACGGGTGATGAGCTGTTTGGAACCGACGAGGCAGGAACCGACGGGAGCGCCAAGTGCCTTGGAAAAGCAGACGCTGACGGTATCAAACGGCGCGGCGTATTCAGCTTCCGATATACCGGTGGCGACAGTCGCATGCCAAAGGCGAGCACCGTCAAGATGGACGGCGAGTCCGCGGGCGCGGGCAGCAGCGGCAACGGAGTGGATAGCGTCAAGCGGCCAGATGGAGCCGCCGCCGAGATTGTGCGTCTGCTCAAGGCAGAGCAGCTTTGCGGGGGCGTTGACGGCGGTGGGAAAGAAGGGATGCGGCTTGCCGATGGCGGCATTGACATCAGCAGCGGTAAAAATACCGCGAACGCCGGGCAAAAGCCGCGGCATGATGCCGGAGATCGCATTGGCCGCGCCGCCTTCGAGAAGGTAGACGTGCGCAGACTGGTCAAAGAGGACGGAGTCACCCGGCTGAGTGTGGGTGCGGACGGCAACCTGGTTGCTCATGGTGCCGGTGGGGACATAGACGGCGTCTTCCTTGCC
>Ga0302270_10000091_pt1 | contig 93358 bp, 77 predicted proteins | sample III_Bog_E2_3_FD_198773 | JGI IMG/M metagenome (GOLD analysis project Ga0302270, IMG submission 198773) | Peat permafrost microbial communities from Stordalen Mire near Abisko, Sweden - III_Bog_E2_3 | ecosystem: Environmental > Terrestrial > Soil > Wetlands > Peat | place: Sweden: Abisko... | reverse complement strand
TTTTCGGACGAGCTGAAGCTCGTCCCTTTCAAAGCAAGCCAAACTGACCCACCACTCTAACTTCCGCAGCAGGATGCTCCGCTGGCTGTACAGCACTTGTCATATCCGCTATTGCATGTAGCCGGAGGCAGGTCGCCTATCTTCTGCCGCAGCTCACTGAGAATCCGTTGCGTTGCCTCGGCAGCCGCGCGCTCGCCCGTCTCTGACAGACTGAGCGTGATGGGCTGTAGCGGATCAATCGCAATTGCGTAGAGCACCACCTCGCACGCATCGCCCATCAGGTAGAAGATATCCAGCACGTCTTTGATACCCACATCGTGCGCCGTCAGCGTGGGCGGATAGTCACGCGAGAAGCGTGGCGTGGTGCGCGTAATCGTCCCGGGCGGATTGCCGTCGTTGGCGGCGTCAATCATGATGATGCGGCTCGCGCCTTGCATCGGTTCCAGCAGCACAACGCCTCCGGTGCCGCCATCCATGCACTCCACATGGGCAGGCAGGGTGTGCTGCTCCAGGGCGCGCACCACGTGTACGCCGATTCCCTCGTCGCCCATCAGCAGATTGCCCAGTCCAAGCACCAGCGTCTTGTGTCCGCTATTTATCACGCTTCTCCCGTACAAACTTCCAGCCGCCCACGATGGAGGAGATGGTGCCCCGGCCTTCAATGTAGTCATGGTAGAACGACAGGTAGACGTGGACGATGATGAAGACCACAAAGAACCACAGGAACGCATGGTGCCAGAAGCGCACGCGGAACTCACCGCCCATCAGCGGAACGATCCACACAAACGCGCGCGGTATTGCCGAGTTGCTCATGCTGGAGTACAGCGCAAAGCCCGTGACCGTCTGCACCACGAACGCGATGAAGGTGAAGAAGTAGATCAGCCCGGCCAGCGCATTGTGCCCGGTTGAGATGGGCCCGTGCAACTGCGTCTCCAGCACATCCGCCTTGATCACATCCACAATCTCCTGCCGCTGCGCCGGCTTGAGCGGGAAGAACGCATTCCATCGGGAATATTTGTTGCCGACGAAGCCCCAGTAGATGCGCGCCATAAAGTTGAAGATGTACACAAAGGCGCAGGTGAAGTGAATGAAGCGCACCCACCCGAACCAGTATTGCTGGTACGCCTCTGACGCATAGAACGCGCGGATGGGCGCGCCGATCAGGTAGCCGGTCACGCACAGCAGCACCAGCGCGACCGCATTGATCCAGTGATAGATGCGTACCGGCAGCTCCCACACATAGACTCGCCGATACTCGACCGGCGGATGGTCCGCGACCGCCGGTGACACATTCGCTTGAATGACAGGAGCGCCCATGGCTTTACTCGAATGAAACCTGGTTGAGGTGCCGCCCCTGCGGATCGTACATGTGTACAGCGCAGGCGAGACACGGGTCAAAGGAGTGAATGGTGCGAAGCAGTTCGAGCGGCTGATTCAGATCCGCTACCGGCGTTCCGATCAGCGACTCCTCAAACGCTGACCGCTTGCCCTGCGCATCGCGCGGCGAGCCGTTCCAGGTGGTGGGAACGACCAGCTGATAGTTCGCGATCTTCCCCTTGTGGATCTGAATGTAGTGAGCCAGCGCGCCGCGCGGTGCTTCCACCAGGCCGACGCCTTCGGCATCCTCCGGCCACGTCTTCGGCTCCCACTTCTCCGCGTTGAAGGTAGAGGTCTCGTGCATCTTCACCCGCTCCATCAACTGCGCGAAGTACTCCTTCAGCCAGCCCATCGCAAGCTCTGTATCAATGGCGCGTGCCGCCGTGCGTCCCAGCGTGGAGAAAAGCGCCTCCACCGGCGCGCCCAGCTTGCCCAGCGTCTGGTTCACAATCTCTTTCACATCCTCGCGCCCCGCAGCGTAGCTGACGATCAGCCGTGCGAGCGGACCAACCTCCATCGGCTGCTCCTTCCAGCGCGGAGTCTTCAGGAACGAGTACTGGTCAAAGCCTTCCAGCGTTTCAAAGGGCGGCTTCGGGCCGTTGTAGTTCAGCTCCGTCTCACCCTTCCACGGATGCACGCCTTCGCTCCGCCCGCCCGCATAGGTGTACCACGAGTGCGCGATGTACTCCTTGATCTCCTGATCATCGCGCGCGTTCACCGGCTGCACCGTGCTCAGGTCGCGGCCAATCACGGCGCCGCGTGCGTACCGGAACGATGCGGGCTCGTTGTAGCCGCGCGTAGAGAATTCGCCGTACGAAAGATAGTTCTTCAACCCGCCGCCATACTTCGTCCAGTCCTTGTAGAAGGACGCAATGGTAAGGCAGTCCGGCAGATAGACCTCATTCACAAATTCGCTGGCCTGATCGATGAGCTTCGCGACGAGGTTCAGGCGTTCGGAATTGATCGCTGCCACTTCATCGGTATCAATCGAGCATGGAACGCCGCCCACCAGGTAGTTCGGATGCGGATTCTTGCCGCCGAACACCGCATGGATCTTGACGATATCTTTCTGCCACTCCAGCGCATCCAGATAGTGCGCCACGGCAATCAGATTCACCTCAGGCGGCAGCTTGTACGCCGGATGCCCCCAGTAACCGTTGGCGAAGATGCCCAGGCCATTCTCCGCAAACTTCTTCACCTTGTTCTGCACCTCGGTGAAGTAGGCCGTGTTGTTCTTGTCCCACTCTGAGTACGACTGCGCCAGCGCGGACGCCTTGGCCGGATCGGCCTTCAGCGCGTTCACCACATCCACCCAGTCCAGCGCATGCAGGTGATAGAAATGCACCACGTGATCGTGAATGTACTGCGTGGTGAGCATGATGTTGCGCACCAGCTCCGCCGTGGGCGGCACCGTGATGCCCAGCGCATCTTCCACGGAGCGTACGCTGGCCAGCGCATGAATGCTGGTGCACACACCGCACACTCGGCCTGTGATGGCCCATGCGTCCCGCGGATCGCGCCCGATCAGGATCTTCTCCAGACCGCGCACCATGGTGCCGGCGCTGAACGCATCGGTAATGTAGCCATTCTCCACAACTGCTTCAATGCGCAGATGGCCTTCAATACGGGTTACCGGGTCTACAACGATTCGTGCCATGGTGCCTCACTGTTCCTTTTGATCTTCTTCGTGGACTTCTGCAATCAGGTTCTTCTTGCGCACATTCGTCACCACGGCATGGGTAGCGACGCCGGCCAGCGTGACCAGGCCAACCGCCGCGCCGATGGTATCTGCCGTGCTCTCAATGCCGAATCCGGCTACGGCAGGCAGATGCTGATAGAACGGCCCGTTGTCCCAGAAGCCGTCTTCGCTGCAGCCGATGCACGGGTGACCGGACTGGATGGGATAGCTCGTGCCTTCGTTCCACTTCGTGACCGAGCAGGCGTTATAGGTCACCGGGCCGCGGCAGCCCATCTTGTACAGGCAATATCCCTTGCGCGCGTTCTCATCATCAAACGATTCCACGAACAGGCCGGCATCGTAGTTGGGCCGACGGTAGCAGGTATCATGCACGCGCCGCCCGTAGAACTCCTTCGGCCGGTTCTGGCTGTCGAGCGCAGGCACCTGGCCCAGCACCAACAGGTGCGTCACCACGGCCATCATCACGTCCGCAATCGGCGGGCAGCCCGGCACATTGATCACTGGCATGTCCACCAGCTTGTGGATCGGCGTTGCATGCGTCGGATTGGGCCTGGCCGCCTGCACGCAGCCGTTGGAAGCGCAGCTTCCCCACGCAACCACCGCCGCCGCATCCTTTGCCACTGTCTGCAGAATCGACTCCGACGTCTTGCCGCCGATCATGCAGTACACGCCATCGTCGGCGGTGGGCACGGAGCCCTCGACCAACACAATGTACTTGCCCTTCTGATCGCGAATGGTGTCTGACAGGCATTTCTCCGCCTGGAATCCTGCCGCCGCCTGCAGCGTCTCGCTGTAGTTCAACGAGAGCACATCCAGCAGCACATCAATCACAATGGGGTGTGACGCGCGCAGGAACGATTCGCTGCAGCAGGTACACTCCTGGAAGTGCATCCATACCACCGCCGGCTTTGACTTGGTCTCGAAGGCGTGAACCACCTCCGCCACGCCGCTCTTGCTGATGCCTGCCGCGACCGCCGCGGCCCCACAGAACTGCAGAAAATCCCTGCGGCTGTAGCCTTTCTGCTGCATCGACTGCCAAATGGTTTGCGCCATGCCTACCCTCGCTGATTCACCGTGCCGGGAGCGGCTTTGCGATTGTGTGATGTATCTCACAATCGAGCCTTCCGCGATCACATGAAGCGATACTAGGCACTCCAAAATGGAACTGGATGTGACCGCCATCACATCAGGCAGAGCGGTGGAAATTATCAGGGGCTAAAGCCCCTTTTCTTATGTTGATAATCTCTTCGCGCGGACTGAAGTCCGCACTCCCCCGGCTGAAGCCGGGGGCTTAATCCCGGCAAACGTGATAGCGCAGATTCATCGCCAGGCGAAGCAATCCCCTTTCCCTGTCATACCGAAGCGCAGCGGAGGGACCTGCTGTTGCTTTTGTCATTCCGAAGCGCAGCGGAGGACGTTGCTTCTCTTTTGACCGACCCCAAAACATTGTCAGAGTCATTCTGAGCGCAGTCGAAGAACCTGCCCCTTTCTCAACCACCCAGAACTTGTCATCCCGACCGAAGCGAAGCGCAGCGGAGGGACCTGCTGTTGCTTTTGTCATACCGAAGCGCAGCGGAGGAAGCTACTTCTCTTTTGACCGCCCAAAACATTGTCAGGGTCATTCTGAGCGCAGCGAGAAATCTGCCGCTCTCTCAACCACCCAGAACCTGTCATCCCGACCGAAGCGAAGCGCAGCGGAGGGACCTGCTGTTGCTTTTGTCATTCCGAAGCGCAGCGGAGGAAGCTACTTCTCTATTGACCGCCCAAAACATTGTCAGAGTCATTCTGAGCGCAGCGAGAAATCTGCCCCTCTCTCAACCACCCAGAACCTGTCATCCCGACCGAAGCGAAGCGCAGCGGAGGGACCTGCTGTTGCTTTTGTCATGCCGAAGCGCAGCGGAGGACGTTGCTTCTCTTTTGACCGACCCCAAAACATTGTCAGAGTCATTCTGAGCGCAGTCGAAGAATCCAGCGAATCTCAGCCTCGCCTACTTGCCAGGGAAGGCGCGGACGATGGTGCAGCCCGGTGCACTGTGTACCACGGCGGCGGCGGCGTTGGCCGGAATCACGGTCGCCTTCGCGCGCTCCAGCGCGAGTGTCTCGCCGCCGCACTCCATCACGGCATCGCCCGTCAGAACCACCAGGATCTGCGGTACCGCCATGGCGGCAAAGGCGTGGGTGTGGCCTGCTGTCAGTTCAAAGCGGTCTACGGTGAAGTACTTCTCTTTGATGAGGCGCGTGAAGCCGTCGACCGTCACGGGCGCGACCTTACCGGCGCGCGTCTTCTCCCGCATCACGCGCAGCGCGTCTTCCACGTGCAGTTCGCGCGGGCGGCCATAGTCATACAGGCGGTAGGTGATGTCGCAGGTCTGCTGCGTCTCCAGCAGGGTCATGCCGGGCCCAATGGCGTGGACGGTCCCTGCATCCACAAAGATCATCTCCCCAGGCGTGACGGGCAGCCATACCATGCGCTCTTCCAGCGTCTGGTCGGCGATGGCCTTGCGAATCTCTGCCGGGCCGCTTCCCTCTTTCAATCCCAGCGCCACGCTGGCGCCGGGCTCGGCCTCCAGCACGTACCAGCACTCGGTCTTGCCGCGCGGATAGCCCGCCTGCTGCGCGAACGCATCATCTGGATGAACCTGCACAGACAATTTTTCCTTGGGCGCGAGCAGCTTCAGCAGCAATGGAAACTCGCCAAGCTCCGCATCGTCGCCGAGTATCTCAGCCGGATGCGCTTTCACCACATCGGCGAAGCGTCCGCCGGCCCAGGGACCCGTCTCGATCACGCAATCTTCGCCCGTCAGCCACGCCTCGCCAACCGGCTCAGCGAACGTCTTCCCCGCATACCAGTGGCTCCAATCGGTCTGGCCCCATATGCGGGGTGAAAAAAACGGCGCAAGACGAAACGGAGAGGCGGCTGCAGCGGACATGATTTCCCTTTGAAGATGATCTGGATTGAGCGGATGCTCTTCAGGAGATTGTAATATGCCGCAGCGCAGGATAGATGCGCCGGTACTGCTGATACGCCGCGGCCATGACATCGGCGTGGCGCGGTTGGACCACCTCACTCACCCGAATCGTCGCAGCACAGGCGTCTTCCACGCTGGGCCACGCGCCCACTCCGGTTCCGGCCAGCAGCGCAGCCCCAAACGCGCCGCCTTCCTGTGCGGTGAGCTGCTCCACCGCGAGCCCGTAGACATCAGCCTGTATCGCAGCCCACAGCGGACTGCCCGCTCCGCCGCCGCCCAGGCGAATCCGCTCCACCGGAATGCCCAACTGCGCGAAGAGCGAGAAGCTGTCCTGCAAGCTGAAGGCAACACCTTCCATCACGGCGCGCACAAAGTGCCCGCGTGTGTGCGATGCGGTAATACCAATAAATGCGGCGCGTGCGTTGGGATCGAGATGCGGTGTGCGCTCGCCGAAGAGATACGGTGTCCAGAAGAGTCCGTCGCTGCCCGCGGGAACTTCCGCCGCCTCCGCCGTGAGATCGTCGTAGCGCGCCACGCTGCCGTCTGCCTGCCGCGTAAACGTATCGCGGAAGTAGCGCAGCGAAAGTCCCGCGCCGTTGGTCACGCCCATCACATGCCACAGCCCCGGCGCAGCATGGCAGAAGGTGTGCAGCCGTCCCTGCGGATCTTTCACCGGCGCATTGGTGGAGGCAAAGACCACGCCCGAGGTGCCGATGGTTGCGCTGACAGAACCCGGCGCAACAATGCCCATGCCGACGGCTCCCGCGCCCTGATCCCCTGCACCGGCGACGACCGGTGTGCCCGAAGCCAACCCCGTGGCCGATGCTCCCGCCTGGCTGATGCGCGCGCAGACCTCAGGCCCTTCAAAGAGCCGCGGCAGCCACTGCATCGGAATGCCCGCGGCCTCGGCCACTGCAGCCGACCAGCGGCGGTTGGTCACATCCAGCAGCAGCGTGCCGGAGGCCTCCTGCATGTCCATCGCATACTCACCGGTCATGCGGTAGCGAACGTAGTCCTTGGGGCAGAGCACATGGCGAATCTGCGCGAAGATCTCCGGCTGGTGTTCGCGCACCCACAGCAGTTTGGTCAGGGTGAAGTTCGGCAGCGCGGGATTGCACGTCAGCTCGATCAGTTTCTCGTAGCCGATGCGCTCCGTCAGCCAGTCACACTGCGGCTGTGTCCGCTGGTCGCACCAGATCAGTGCAGGACGCAGCACCTCGCCGCTCTCATCCAGCATCACGCAGCCGTGCATCTGCCCGGTCAGTCCAATGGAGCGAATGTCGCCGGCGTTGCCACCGGTCTCCAGCAGCACGCCGTGGATCGATGCCCTGGCGGCGCGCCACCAGTCGTCAGGGTCCTGTTCGGCCCAGCCAATCTGCGGCGAGCTGATCGGCGCGTGCTCCGTAGAGCACGCCGCCACCAGGTTGCCGCTCTCATCCACCAGCACAGCGCGCGTGCCGCCCGTGCCGACATCGATTCCCAGAAACATTGTTAGTCCTTTGCGACGCCGAAGGTGAAGACGGTGAGTGAGCGATAGGTCTCGCCGGGCTTCAGTTCAGTGGAAGCAAACGACGGATGATTCGGCGCATCGGGAAAGTGCTGCGTCTCCAGGCAGAATCCGGCATGTTGCACATACTGCGCATGGGCGTGGCCCGTCAGCGAGCCATCCAGAAAATTACCCGAGTAGAACTGCACCCCGGGCTCCGTGGTGCTGACCGTCAAGGTGCGTCCGCTCACCGGGTCCACGGCGTGCGCCGCTTCACGCAGACCATCCTTACCGACCGGCCCGCTGAGCACGAAGTTATGATCGTAGCCGCCCGCCAGCTTGAGCTGCCCGTTGGCGTCGTGAATGCGCGCGCCAATGACAGTCGGCTTCTCAAAATCAAACGGAGTGCCGGCAACCGGAGCCAGCTCGCCCGTGGGAATCAGCCCTGCATCCACCGGCGTGTAGCGGTCCGCGAAGAGCGCAAGCTTCTCATTCAGAATGGTTCCCTTCCCGTCGCCCGCGAGGTTGAAGTAGCTATGGTTTGTCAGGTTCACGATGGTCGGTTTGGTCGTGGTTGCGCTATACGCAATGCGCAGCGATGAACCTTCCAGCGTGTAGCGGACATGCACGGTGAGCTCACCGGGAAATCCCATGTTGCCATCGGGACTGACCAGGGTCAGTTCCACGCCGTTGGTAATCTCCTTCGCCTGCCACACCTTCTGGTCGAATCCCACCGGGCCGCCATGCAGCGAGTTGCCATTGTTGTTCAACGGAATGCGATATTCCTTGCCGTCGACCTGGAACGTTCCCTTGGCGATGCGGTTGCCGTAGCGGCCCACGATGGCGCCGATATACGTCGTATTCTTCGGTGATTCATAACCCGCGAGGTCATCGAAACCCAGCACGACATCTGCCTTCTTCCCGGCGCGGTCCGGTGCTTCAATGCTGACAACGTGCGCACCGTAGGTGATCACCTGCACGCTGAGCTGCTTATTGGCGAGCGTATATTTCTCGACGGGCACACCGGCGGAGGTCTTGCCCCAGGGCATCTTCGAAACCGTTGCCTGGGCCACGGATGTAACCGGTACCAGTAGAGCTGCAAGCACAAGGCTATGGATCATCAGTCGTCTTCCTCAATCTGCCACGATGGCAGGGATATAAACCATTGCGATCTCAGGCGTGACGGTACATCTGCCAGCCCAGATACTTCTCAGCCGCTTCCTGCACGCTGCCGGCTACGCTGGAGAAGTTCGCCGCCACGTGATGTTCGAAACCATTCTCGCAGATGAAGCGTAACAACTTCTGCATCTGCGAAATCTCCACCACGCCTGCGCCGCCAAAGGTCTGCAGCGGATCATCCGTGAAGCGGCCTTCGCCAGTATAGCCAGTAATGCGGCCACTGAAGTCATCGGTCGAAAAACGCGCAAAGCTCATTGCGCCCGCCTTCACGGTGCCATCCAGCGTGCCGAAGGTATTCTCTTTGCCCACCGTGCCTGCAATGATCTGCTGGAAATCCATCTTCACTTCCTTGAAGAAGTGCTTCGGCAGATTGGAACAGTGGAAGCAGACCGCCTTGTCCGGATTGTCGCCGTAGTTGTTGTTCCAATCCAGCAGCGCGCTTGGCGTTTCTGACGCCAGCGCCAGCGCATACATGCTGACGGTGCCCAGCACATCCACCTCGCACGCCGACGGCAGCAGATTTTCGCTCATCATGCTCATCACCGTGCACGGCACAATGCCGAGGAACTCTTCTATCGACGTCCAGCACTGCACCGCGGAAACCGTCAGGTGGCTTGCCGTCATCCACGCATCAATCACAGCGCCGAGCTTCGCCATCTTCAGCAGAGCGGGCAATGGAACATCTTTCGTCGCAACATACTTCTGAATCGCCGCCAGCTTCTGCTGCGCCGCGTCGTCATTATCCTGCATGCGCGTGATGCGCCCCATCACCTCAGAGAGATCGAGCGTCTCCACCGTGATGCCGGAGCGCTCCAGCAGCTTCTCGCTGTAGCGGACGGTATTGAAGGCGGTGGGTCGCGCGCCGATTGCGCCGATGCGCACATTCTTCAGCCCGCGCACGATGCGGCACACCGCGGCGAACTGCTGCAGATCCTGCTTGAACTCCGGCGAGTCCGGCGCTTCAGTGTGCAGGCTGGTGAGCGAGTATGGAATGCCGTACTGCTTCAGGTTGTTGCAGATGGACATCTTGCCGCAAAAACTGTCGCGGCGATAGGCGATGCTCATCTTGCCGGCGTGGTCGGGCGTGGCCTGGATGAGTACCGGCACCTGCAGATTCGCCAGCCGCAGCGCATCCGCCAGACCGCGCTCCTCGCCAAAGTTCGGCAGCGTGATGATGATGCCGTCAATCTCTTTCGCGTGCTTCTTGAAGAGCTCAGCGCAGCGCAGGGCCTCGTCGTAGGTCTCCACCGCGCCGTGCGCGCTCTCTTCCGGTGACAGCACGATGGCCTTCATCCCGGCCGATTCCAGTGCGGCAATCATCTCTGTACGTCCGGACGAGGCGAGGTGAGAGGGAAAAAATCCGCGGTTGCCGACAATTACACCAAAGGTCATGGTCCTGCTCATATCAATTACTCCCTGCGTTGCAAACTATTGAAATAGACGAAGCGGCTTGTGTGGAAGCCTCAGCCTTTGCCCGGGCGGAAACGGATGGTATAGAAGCCACCGAAGATTGTCATGAGCAGTCCCCACCAGAAGGTGGGGTGCAGCTCTGACAGCACAATGGTGGGCGGCAGCGGATGCCGGAACTCGTATATGCCGGTCACCAGCAGAACCACGCCGTACACCAGCGTGAGAATGCCGACGAAGAACCAGATGGACAGCGCGCGGTCAGTGGATGGATCAAAATGCTCGGTCATAGAAAGCTCCAATCAAAACGACTGCTACCAGAGAATGAGGTTCAGGGCGAACAAAACCGTAGCCACCACGATGGCCCAGAACATTGGCTTATGGAACCAGCGTTCCGTATCGTCCACCGGAATTACCGTGGCGCCATACACCAGGCCGTTGAGCTGTTCGTCCGTCTTCGGCGTGGTCAGCATACTCACCACCACGGTCACGCCCACGCATATGCACCACGACCACAGTGCGCGGTAGAGATTCTCTGCCATGCTCTGAGCGTGCGGCGACAGTGCGATGTAGCGCAGTGCGCCGGGGTCACGCTGCACCCACACCCACATGCTGATGGACGAGACCGTGCCCGCCAGCAGGCCCCAGAATCCGCCTGCGTTGGTGGCGCGCTTCCACAGCATGCCCAGGATCACAGTGCCGAATAGCGGTGCGATGAAGAAGCTGAAGAGCGCCTGCACATAATCCATAATGCTGGCTGCGTTCATCACCAGGTACGCCGTACCGACGGAAACCAGCATACCGATCACTGTGCTCCACCGCCCAACCAGCACATAGTGTGAATCGCTGGCCTTCTTCTTCAGGTACGCGCCGTAGATGTCATACGTCCACACAGTGGAGAAGGCGCTGACGTTGCCCGCCATACCGGACATGAAGCCCGCCATCAGCGCGGTGATGCCCATGCCCAGCAGGCCCGGCCCCAGATACCGCACCATCATCAGCGGCAGCACTTCGTTGTAACTGTGCTGTCCTGTCTTCACGGCAATATCTTCGCCAACCAGATGCATGATGCTGCCGTCAGGATTGTGCAGCAGCGCCAGCGCCAGCAGACCGGGAAGAATCACGATGAACGGCACAAACATTTTGAATGCCGCGCCGATGATGGGCGCCAGCCGAGCCGCCCGCAGATTATGCGCCGAGAGGACGCGCTGCACCACCAGAAAATCCGTGGTCCAGTAGCCGAAGCTGATTACGAATCCCAGCCCAAAGACGATGCCGGTCCAGTGCACGCCCATGGGATTGTGCGTGAAACTGCCCAGACCTCTCCAGAGATGGGTGTAATCCGCGCCGCCCAGGTTGGCAGCCATCTTGATTTTGAGGTTCGACCAGCCGCCGGCTTCAATCAATCCAAGAATCGGAATCAGCGCCGCGCCCGCCCAGATCAGCACAAACTGCAGCACTTCATTGATAATGGCCGACCGCAGACCGCCCAGCATCACATACAGACCGACGGTGATGGCTCCGACCCAGATGCTGAGGTTGATGTTCCAGCCCAGAACCACTTTCATCACCAGCGCCATGGCATACATATTCACGCCGGACATCAGTACCGTCATGAAGCCGAATGAGACCGCTGACACGGCGCGCGTGCCCTCGCCGAAGCGCAGCTGCAGATAGCCCGGAACGGAATGCGTCTTGGAGATGTAGTAGAACGGCATCATCACAATGCCGAGAAAGAGCATGGCGGGAATCGCGCCAATCCAGTACCAGTGCGTCGCCAGAATGCCGTACTGATACGCCGCGCCCGCCCAGCCCATCAACTCCAGCGAACCGAGATTGGCGGAGACGAAGCTGAGGCCGGCGATCCACGCCGTCATCTCGCGCCCTGCCAGAAAGAACTGCTCACTGGTATTGGTCTGCCCCTTCACATAAAAGCCGATGAAGATGACCAGCACAAAGTACAGCACAAGGATAAGCAGATCGACTGGCGCGAGGTGTGCCAGGCGGTGATCGACTTGAGTCAGAGCAAGGGCAATGAGAGGCGTCATACTTTCAGGGTCTCCATACAACTCACTTCAGCAGCGATTTTGCGCAGCTGCACAAATACATCCCGCACATTCACGGTCAGCGGCGTGGGCGCTCCGAATGCAAAATACAGCTCACGGTACAGCGCGTAGATGCGCTCATACACCGCCGCGGCGGCAGGCTCCGGCGTGAACGTCTTCTGCGGCAGGCACAGTGCCTGCTGCGCGGCCTCCACCGTTGGATACACGCCCGCTGCGAGCATCGCAAAGATGCCGGAGCCGAGACTGGTGGGCGTACCATCGGGAATCACAACCGGCTTGTTCAGCACGTTGGCATAGACCTGATTCAGCACCGCATTCTGTTGTGGAATGCCGCCTGCGTTAATCACTCGCTCTACCGGCACGCCGCCCGCAGCCATGCGCTCCAGGATGATGCGCGTGTGGAAGGCCGTGCCTTCAATCGCCGCGAAGAGTTCATCCTGCGCCGTGTGCAGCAGGTTCCAGCCCAGCGTAACGCCGGCGAGTTCCGCATCCACCAGCACGGTGCGGTCGCCGTTGTCCCACGTGAGCCGCAGCAGACCGGTCTGCCCGGCGCGATATTGCTCCAGCCCTTCTGAAAGTTTGCTGACCGATGTGCCCGCGCGCCGCGCAATCGCGTCAAAGATGTCGCCCGTGGCCGAGAGTCCGGCCTCCACGCCGGTAAACGCCGGATGCACACTGCCCGGCACCACACCGCACACGCCCGCGATCAAATTCGTCTGCGGCTGCATCGCAATGATGCACGTCGATGTGCCCACCACATTCACCACATCGCCCGGTCTGCCCCCTGCACCAATGGCGTCCCAGTGCGCATCCAACGCGCCGACGGGGACAGGAATTCCGGCGCGAAGTCCAAGCTGAACCGCCCACTCGCGCGAGAGATGACCCGCGAGATGGTCTGAGGTCAGATATTCGCCTTCCATCTTCTCCACAATGCCATCCAGCAGCGGATCGAGCTTGCTGAAGAATGCCTGCGGAGGAAAGCCGCCCCAGCGCGGATTCCACAGCCACTTATGTCCCATCGCACAGACGCTGCGCTTCACCTGCCGCGGATCGGTGATGCCGCACAGCGTGGCCGCCACCATGTCACAGTGTTCGAATGCAGACGCGAATGCAGCGCGCTTCTCAGGCTGATTGCGCAGCCAGTGCAGCAGCTTGGCGAATCCCCATTCGTGCGAATACACACCGCCGCACCAGTCGATCGCTTCGATCTTTTCAGCGTGAGCCAGCCGCGTAATCTCCTGCGCTTCGCGCTTGGCGCGGTGATCGCACCAGAGATAGTACTCAGCCAGAGGCTGCATGTTCGCGTCCACCGGGATAACGCTGGAACCGGTAGTATCCAGCGCCAGCGCGGCGATCTGCGAGCCGTCAATCTTCGCCTGCTCCAGCACGGTGCGCATGGCAGTGCACAGCGCGGCCATCTGCTGCTCGTGCGATTGCGTGGCGTAATCCGGGTCTTCGCGCCGGCGGTGCAGCGGATAGCTGGCGGCAGCGGTCTGCAGCCGGCCGCGGTCGCTATCCAGCAGCGTGACGCGCACACTGAGCGTTCCGAAATCGACACCAGCTACTAATGCCATGGCTATGCCTTCTGTCCGTAGGTGGCGCTGGCTCCATGTTTGCGCTGGTAGTGGCGGTCCAGCAGGGACTGCGAGACCGGGGCAACATCAGGATTCAGCAGACGGGTGAAGTGCGCCATCTTCGCTACGCTCTCCAGCACCACGGCGTTGTGCGCTGCGTCGTGCACGTTTGCGCCCCAGGTGAAGGGCGCATGGCCACGCACCAGCGCGGCCGGAACCGCGAGCGGCTCTTTTCTATTCACAACGCGCGCGATAGCGTGGCCGGTGTTCAGCACGTAGTCACCGGATATCTCCTCAGCGGTCAGTTCTTCTGTTATAGGAATCACACCGTAGAAATAATCCGCGTGGGTGGTGCCGTAGCACGGAATCTCGCGCCCGGCCTGTGCCCAGGCAGTCGCATACTCTGAGTGGGTGTGCACCACGCCGCCAAGCGCAGCGAATTCCTTGTAGAGCAGCAGATGGGTGTGCAGGTCCGATGATGGCTTCTTATCGCCATCCACCACCCTGCCCGAAAGATCGACGATAACGATGTCAGCGGGCGTCATCGATTCATACGGAACGCCGCTGGGCTTGATGGCCACCAGGCCTGATACGCGGTCGATGCCGCTGGCATTGCCAAAGGTATAGAGAACGAGCCCCGCCCGCACCAACGCAAGGTTGGCCTCCAGCACTTCGATGCGCAATGGTTCAAGCAGCATGAATCCCCGTCAGCAGTAAACGTTTTCTAAAGCGAATCCATACTAAATTCCGGTATTCGTACTGTCAATAGGGCAGGTCGCTTCGCCCGTCTCTATCTCATTCTATTGACTGGAACTTCCGGGAAACCGTTACCATGCCGGCTGATGTCACAGGCCAAAGCAGCCAGCGCGTGAGGGGCTTCCCGCGCGAACTTCCCCTGCACTTGGATGTTCCGGCGGAACGGAAGCTACTGCACATTCAGCGTCAGGGTGGCGGTCTGGTTCAGATTCGGCGAGGCGGAGCCCGGCGTTCCGACGCCGACCGCATTGACCGCAACCGGGACTGTCCCCAGCGGCGTATAGAAGTGCGCATTGCCGCATCCGCTCAGCCCGCCCATAAGACCCACAAGCAGCACCACCGTCAGACAGTGGATGGCGCACAACCTGCGCCGCCGCCACGCCACCAGCGGTATCAGCAGAAACGGCGTCAGCCAGAAGATATTGGCCGCCGCCACACCGCCATGCGCGCTGGTATTCGCGGGGCCAAGCGTATACACCGTGAGCTGCACCGTCTGCGGCACGTTGATGCCGGAGAGTTGCACCACTGCCGGCAGAAAGATGCACGACGAATATTGCGGCAGGCCATCGCAGGTGTACGTGATCGTGCCCTGGTAGTTCCCTGTCGGCGTAATCGTAAGCGTGGTCGTTGCATTGCCGCCGCCGCTGATGGTGAGCGATGTCGGATTGAGGCTGATGGTATACAGCGGATTCGAAACCACCTCGACCAGCGTGCTGGAGGAGCTGCCGGAGAAGTTCGCATCGCCCAGGTACTGAGCCGTGATGGTATAGGTCCCCGCTACCGGGAAGGTCGTCTGCAACGTAGCCTGCGCATTGACCACGGCTACCGGCGATCCGATGGCGGTGCCGCCGTTGTAGAACTGTACAAATCCCGTCGGCAGCCCGGCCGAGTTCTGCGTTGCGTCGCTCAGCGTTGCCAGGAACGTTGTGGGAACATTCGTGCCCGTCCCGGCGCTTACGGGGAGCGGCGCAACCTGGCTCACAAACGTCCTGCTGCTTGCCGACGTATTGTTCAACGCAAAGGTCACGGTAGACGCCAGGCCCGCGGTGCTCGCCGTCACGTTATAGCTGCCGCTCGATGCATTCGCAATCGCCGTGAGCGATGCCGTTCCATCCGCGGCTGTACTCACATCAGCACTCGCAGGAGATATACCCGCGCCGCTCGCCGGTCCAGCAAAAGTGACCACCACGCCACTGTTCGGATTTCCATAAGCATCCACCAGTTTGATCGCCAGCGGTGCTGCGAATGTGCCGCCGATGGGCGCGGTCTGGCCATTGCCGCTCACCACCGCGAGTGACGCTGGAGACGCTGCGCTCACGGTGATCGCCGCACTGGTGACGCTGACATTATTCAGCAGGTCGCTCACCGTCAGCGTGTCAGAGCCTGCCGTCTTGAAGACAGCACCGCCAGTTGAAGTGAAGGTGTGCACGCCGGCATCTGCCGCGGTGAACGTATACATCACGCCGCCGCCCACGAAGGCCAGCTGCGAATCCTGCGCCGAGGAGATCGTAATGGTCCCGGTATATCCCGTCGCCGTGGCACTGCCCTGCAGCGCCGTCACGGTGAAACCAATCGCCGAGCCCGCCGTGGCCGTAGCGGGCAACGCTGTAATCAGAAATCCAGTGACCGGCACCACGACATTGAACGTGTTGCTGGTGGCCTGCACGCTGACAGCCGGGGCGATTGCCAGCGGCACTGTAGCCTGCAGCGTGTCAGACGTCTGCGCGGTGGAGATGGATAGGCCAGAGAGTGTCGCCAGCCCCGCGGCACTGGTTGCAGGTGAGGTGTTGCCGCTCAGCGTGCCGGCGGCGGCAGAGATCCGGATCGCCTGACCAGCGACGGCGAGTGCGGAGCCGCTCTCTTTCCACTGCACGGTCGGCGAAGGCGTGATGCTCAACCCGGTCACCGTCGTGCTGGGCTGCTGCACAAAGCTGAGTGAATACTTTGACTGCGCGGCGCCGCTGTCCACGCAGGTTGTCGCGCCATACATCGTGGTGCGTGTCGCCCCGCGTTCATCCAGCGTTAGACCCGCAGCAGCAGCCTGTGCGGTGCCGCCCGCGCAGAGCAGCGGGCTCATCGGCTCCGGCAGCATGGTCTGCACGGGGCCGCCGTAGTCGGCCAGCGGCAGCAGCATCGGGTTCACCAGGGATGCAGCTGAACTCCCCGTCCCGTAGAGGTTTCCACCCGCGTCCGTGATCGCGCCGAACGGATACACATCCGCATAGTTCGATACTGCCGTGTTCCCCGCCACCGCTGTGTTGGCCAGTGACAGCGTCCCACCCAGCAGATACAGACCGCCGCCGATTCCAACCATGCTACCCGTAGTGCCTGTGCTCTGGTTGACCGCGATGGTGGTGTTAGTTAGGCTCACCGCCGCATTCATCGCTGCGAATCCGCCGCCGGAGATCACCGCCGCATTGCCCGTCAAGGTGCTGTTGTTCAGCACGACGCTGCCGCCGCTCGCATAGATCGCGCCGCCGCTGCCCACCGCGGTATTGCCGAAGAAGGTCGACGACGTGACGGACAGCGCAGCCACGCTGGAATAGATCGCGCCGCCGCCGGTTGCGCTGGACTGGTTCGCCATGAACGCGCAGGAGACCACCGTCAGTCCACCGGTAGCGCTGATGGCGCCGCCGTTCGCTGCATTGCCCGCGGTAAACAGCAGGCCGCTCACTGACAAATTTGCCCCGGTATTCACTTGCAGAATATTGGAGGTGTTGTGGCCGGAGAGGGTCAGGATGTTCGCGCCGGGCCCGACCAGGTTCACGGCTGTGCCGGTGACCGCCACGTTTCCCTGCGTCAGTGCCAGGCTGCCGATCACCTTCGGCGAGAAGTAGATGGTCGCCGTGCCGCTTGCATTGGCAGCGGCAATCGCATCACGCAGGCTGCAGGAGACATCCACCGTGCTTCCGGCAGTGCAGTTTGCAGCCGTGCCAGTGGCCGGGTCCGTCATCACGGTAACGGTATAGATGGTTGCCGCGTGCGCCGCGGGAAGCAGCATTAAGAACGCCGCCGTCAGCAGGCCGCAGTGAAGCGCAGCGCCGCTCACCAGGTTCCGGGCGCGGAGAATCGGCTTGAACTGCGAGCGCATGGGAGAGGCAACTCCTGTATTGCAATATCCCGCTCCGCAAACTGCCGGGACTCATGCCTGTCTGAAGTCTCTGTGCTCGGCTTGCGCGGGAAAGTCAGTATATCTAACGTTCGCAGCGCCCCCAGGCAGTGTCAATATGATTCGGCCTGCGTGTACATGTCTGGTTATACAACTTTCAGGCTAGTGAACCCATGTTCACTGCATAAAAAAGCGGCAGCCGCCGAAGAAAACTCGGCCGCTGCCGCCTGTGTGAATCTGCGCAGGCAGACCTACGCTACTTCAGTGTCTTGACGAACGCCCCGATGGCCTGAGCCTGCTCCGGTGTGATGGTGCTCATCGGCTTCAGGTGCGGAGCCTTGGTGCCCCCGCCCTTGGTCAGCGTGGCAACAACGGCGGTATCCGTCTTGCCCACCAGCTTGACGCCCATGCTCGGCTTGCCCTGCCCCATATCCCCATGGCACATGGCGCACTTGCTCTTGTACAGCGCGCTGCCATCCGCGGCGTATGCGAACGTTGTGATTGATGCCAGTAAAACTACCGCTGCATAACGAATTTTCATTTCTGGTCTCCTTGCTTTCCTTGCAAAATCAGTTCGTGTTGCCCTGCTACTCTTCTTTCTGCTTCTACTCTTCTTTCTGCTTCTGCTCGTCTGTTGCTAAAGTTTCCGCCGTCTCCGCCTGCGCCAGCGTCTCCGTATCCAGCTCATGCTCTTCGCGGTAGTGCTCCGCAGACATCTTGCCATCGCGCCACGCGGAGTTCATCGGATACACATCAGGATCGAAGAACACCTGATAGAAGTGCCATACCAGGATGGCGAGCGTCGCCAGTATCGCCTCGTAGAAGTGCACGGCTGTCGCCGCATCCACCCACCAGCGCGCCAGCTGATTGCCCACCGTGATCTTGGCCCACATCATCACGCCGGTCACGGCCATCAGCCCCGTTCCCCACACCAGCGCCCAGTACTCAGCCTTCTCCGCGTAGTTGAAGCGTCCGAACTTCGGCTTCTCCCTGCGCAGTCCAAGGTAGTAGAGCATGGTGCCCAGGAGATCGAAGCCATCCTTCGGCACGGGCGCCAGGTCGCACACCAGCTTGCGGCCTTCGCGCGTCAGCACCAGGTAGACCACGTGGTACATGCCAATGCCCATCAGGATCACGCCGGCCACGCGATGCGTAATGCTGCGCACGCGCTCACTCATCCCCATCGCTTCCGCAAACCATGAGTTCGGATACTTCAGCGCGAAGCCGGTAATCACCAGCACGATGAAGCTGGCCAGCAGGATGAAGTGCTGCCACCGCTGGTTGCGCGTCATGCGCTCCACGGTATGCGTCCGCGCATCGTGGCGCGCCTTGAGCTTGAAGCGCCAGATGATCAGGTTGTGCAGGAACATGCCGCCAATCACAGCGAAGATCAAGGGGAGGTAAACAAAGCGCACCCAGCGCACCACCACCGTCGCGTGGTCCTGTTCGCCGCCCACGCCGACATGGACCTTGGTCTGCGTGAATCTCTCGGTCACTCCCTGATGGCACTGGCCGCAGGTCTTCTGCAGATTCGCCGGATTCACTTTCGATTGCGGATCGCTCGACGGCAGAATATCGTGTACCCCATGGCAACTGGCGCAGTTCGCCGCCACCAGGGATCCGCCCTGCGCCGCCAGCCCATGATAGCTATCCATGTAGCTTGTGGTGCGACCGCCGGGAACGCCAAACTCCTGCGTCAGCGTCACACCCGCGTGGCAGCGCACACAGGTATTGCGCGAGAGGTTCTGCTCTGACACCGGCGAACTTGGATCGCTGGGCGATTTGATGGAGTGGATACCGTGGCAATCCGTGCAGACCGGAGCCATCTGATTGCCCTTCGCCACCGCCTGCCCGTGAATACTCTTTACGAACGCCTGCGATTCCTTATCGTGGCACGTCCCGCAGGTCGCAGGAATGTTCGCCTTGGCCACCGGCGACTTCGGATCAGACGGCGACAGAATCTCATGCGTGCCATGGCAATCCGTGCACACGGCCGCTGTGGTCGAGCCGTTCTTTACCGCCTTGCCGTGCACGCTGTCCTGGTACGCGGTGAAGCCCTGGGCGCTGCCGCCGCTCGCTTCCATCAGCGTCTTCTGCCCATGGCAGGTGCCGCAGGTCGCAGGAATATTCGCATGGCTTACCGGCGACTTCGGATCGCTGCCCGGCAGGATAGTATGCGCATTGCCGTGGCAGTCTTCGCAATCGGCGGAGACGCTGCCGTCCGGCTTCTTTGTCGAAGCGTGATAGCTGTGCGAGTAGGCCTTCTGCTCATCCGCGTGGCAGGTCGAGCAAGTCACCTTGGCGGGCGTCTGCGCATGGGGCGACGCCTTCAGATCCTTGTGGCAATCCACGCAGCTGAACATGCCGCCATGCACGGAGCCATGCAGTTTGTCCGCGTCCACAAACAGGCTGACCTGCTTGCCGTTGACCTCTTTGCTGAGCGTCGCGTCCGAGTGGCAGGCGAGGCACTCCTCGTCCTTCGGCTTATGGGTAGCTGCCTGGGCAGCGAATGTACCCGACAACAGGGAAAATGCGAGTAGATGGAGGCAGACCGTCCCTGCTTTGCTCATGTCTACAAGTAAAGCGGAGACCGGCGGCGATTTCTGTGACTGCCATCACGTTAGGCAAACACCGGTCACACAATGAGCAAGAAGATGCGATCCATCAGCGCCCCTTGTGGCGTCTGCGCTGAGCCGCCGGCCTCCTGCGCGCTTCAGGCGAAAGGATGAAACGTAGCCAGCACGCTCACGCACGCAATCCCAAACAGGATCAGAAGCAACGGCCACCAGCGGTCAATCCACTTCTCTTTATATTCACTGCTCAAGGCAAACTCCTTCGGGGTAAGGATGGTAAGGCGTGCCAGTCAAGGCCACTTTCTGTAAGCTTACCGAATTTCCCAGAGGAAATGTACCCGGCTGCTCCCCACAAACGCCGGGTTGGCAACTGACGCCGATCCATTCGACCACGTCATCGCGATCAACGAAGTTCACCTTAGACGACTGGATTTAATGTGGTGCCGGGAGGGGGGGTCGAACCCCCACGAGGTTGCCCTCGGCGGATTTTGAGTCCGCTGCGTCTGCCAGTTCCGCCATCCCGGCTCTCCGACTGGTGAGTGGTCAGTATCGCATAGCAAACGCGCTCGCTCCAAGCGCCTCCGCGCCTCAGCCGTCAATGCGGCAGGTCATCACCGGCACAGCGGCATTGCGGATCACGCTGGACGCCACATGGTCTGATGTCAGGTGTTCGCGCGAGCCCAGGGGCAGCAGGATCAGTGAACTGCGCCGCTCGCGGCTCTGCTCGACGATCTGCGTATCCGGCTTGCCGAAGAGCAACGTCTGCGAGACCTTCAGGCCCTCGCGACGCATGTAGGCGGCCACCAGCTCGCAGTTGTACTGCGCATCCATTGCCGCCTCTGGCACGGTGGGCGAGTGACGCACATCCACCACGTGCAGAATGTCCACGCGCGCGTTCAGCAGACGCGATGCATTCATCGCCAGCATGAGCGAGCCGTGGTTGGTCAGAAACTCAATGGGCACCAGCACACCGGGCGAGTCGTCGCGGAAGGCAGGGCTGACCGCCGCCGGGCCATACATCACGATAGGGCAATGCAGGGCGCGCAGCAGCTTCTCCGCCGTCGAGCCCAGCTCCTTGCGCTTCTCCGAACCGCTGCCGTACGCCCCCATCAGCAGCAGATCGGCATCCTCATCCTCAGCGACATTGACCAGCACCCGCGCCACGTCGCCGGTGTGAACGATCTCCCGGCAGCGCAACTCGCCCTCCGCCATCTTCCACCGCAGCATGGCCAGCTCCGTGCGTGCGTCTCTGCTGTGCAACTGCCGCCGCCGCGCCTGCTGAGTACCCGCCGCGGCCGGCACGGCGTGGGCGATTAATATCTCTGCCTGGAACCGGTGCGCCAGCATCATCGCATCTTCCAGTGCGCGGTTGGCGGCATCAGAGAAATCGTAGGCCACTATCAGCCGGTTCAGTGCGGTCAGCTCACTTCTCTTCTCGTACACAGGGGCAAGAGTCTGGGTCGCCATGGCTTCCCTCCTGCTGCATCGCAGCGTCCACGCGAAGTCCGGCCCCGGCCCGGCGAGCCTTTCCTTCGCGCCACGAACATACGCCCCCCACGCAGCACTGACCGTGATTGCTGTCACATCCGGATGTCGGATATGGGCAGCACCCACGGTCAGTATATTTGGCTTCAGTGTGCCGGTTTAGCTGGCGACGCCCTCATGCTCAGCCGGCGGCGCGGGTGGCTGCGGCTTGGCCGGGGAGATGTACTCCAGCAGCGTCTTCAGAATGACGTACAGCACCGGGATGAAGATGAGGTTCAGCACGGTGGAGACGATCATGCCGCCCACCACGGCCGTGCCCACGGAGTGGCGGCCCAGCTTGCCCGCGCCGGTCGCGAAGACGAGCGGCAGCACACCCAGAATGAACGCGACCGAGGTCATCAGGATAGGCCGCAGGCGAAGCTCCGCCGCCAGAATGGCCGACTCTGCAATGGACTTGCCCTGGGCGCGAATCTGCTCTGCAAATTCCACGATCAGGATGGAGTTCTTCGCCGAGAGGCCGATCAGCAGAACCAGCCCAATTTGCACGTAGATATTGTCATCCAACCCGCGCAGCGCCACTGCGCCAAGCGCACCCAGAACCGCCATCGGCACCGCCAGCAGAATGATGAACGGCAGCGCGAAGCTCTCATACTGCGCAGAGAGCGTGAGATAGACGACCAGGATGCCCAGGCCGAAGATCAGCGCCGCCTTGCCGCTGGATTCAATCTCTTCCAGTGCCAGTCCTGACCATTCAAAGCTCATGCCCTGCATCTTGTACTTGTTGGCCAGCTTCTCCATCTCATCCAGACCCTGACTGGTGCTGTGGCTAGGCGCGGACGAACCAAGAATCTCCGCCGAGCGGAAGAGGTTGTAGTGCGAGATCACCTGCGGGCCAGACGACTCCTGCACCGTGATGAGATTATCCAGCGGAATCATCTCCCCCGCCGCAGAACGCACGTAAAACTGGCGCAGATTCTTTGCCGTCTCGCGATACTGCTCATCCGCCTGCACGTACACGCGGTACGAACGGTTGTTGTAGTCAAAGTCATTTACATACTCTGACCCCATGAAAACGCCGAGCGTGTCAGAGATTTGCGTGAGCGGAACCCCCAGGCTCTTCGCCTTTTCGCGGTCAATCGTCACCAGTATCTGCGGGTCCGTCGCCGTGAAACCGGTGTAGAGCCCAGACAGCAGCTTGTCGCCGCGGCCCGCGCCCACAATGGTGTGCGCCACGCGATCCAGATCTCCCAGGGTATTGCGCCCGTTATCCTGCAACTCAAACTGGAAGCCGCCGAAGCTGCCGATACCGTTGATGGCGGGCGGCTCAAACGCCGCGATGATGCCGCCGGGAATCTGGAACATCTGCGGCGAAACCGCAGCCACGATCTCCGCGGCAGAGTGCCCCTTTCCTCTGCGCTGGTCCTGCGGCTTGAGCGGAACGAAGATGATGCCCTGGTTCGGCGATGCTCCGCTGAACCCAAAGCCCATCACGGAGAAGGTTCCGAAGACATCAGGATTCTTCGCCAGGATCGCCTGCGCTTCGTCGCCCAGGTGTTTAGTGTAGGCCAGCGACGCACCTTGCGGCGCCAGCACCTGCATCATGAAGTAGCCCTGATCTTCAGACGGAACGAAGGCCGTGGGAACAGAGTTGTAGATATAGACCGTTCCGCCCAGTCCGATGAGAAACAGGACGCCGATGATCGCCTTGTGCCGCAGCACCGCGTGAATGATAGAGGCGTACCAGGAGCTTGTGCTCTTGATGCTCTTCTCAATCGCGCCCAGCAATCCGCCGTGGTGCTGCTCTTTGCGCAGTAGCAGCGCCGCCAGCGCGGGTGAGAGCGTCAACGCATTGAACGCTGAGATGGCAATCGAGAACGCTATGGTCAGCGAAAACTGCTTGTACAGAATGCCCGTCGTGCCCGGAAAGAACGATACCGGCACAAACACGGAGATCAACACCAGCGAGGTGGCGATCACGGCGCTGGTGACTTCGCCCATGGCCACGGATGTGGCCTTATGAGCATCATTCATCCCCTCGGAGATGTGACGCTGCACATTCTCAATCACCACGATGGCATCATCCACCACCAGCCCCGTCGCCAGCGTGACGCCGAAGAGCGTGAGCGAGTTAATAGAGAATCCGAAGACACGGATAAAGAAGAACGTGCCGATCAGCGAGACCGGGATTGTTACCGCGGGAATGATGGTCGCGCGCCAGTCCTGCAGGAACAGGAAGATGACCACGATCACGATGATGATGGCTTCCGCCAGCGTATAGAGCACTTCGCGGATCGAATCGCCGACCACGGTGGTGGTATCAAACGCAACCACGTAGTGCAGTCCCGGCGGGAAAGACTTTGACAGCTCCGCCAGCGCAGCCTTCGCCTTCTTGTCCACGTCCAGCGAGTTTGCGTTGCTCAGCTGCTGCACGCCCAGACCAACCGCCGGGTAGCCGCTGAAGTTCAACGAGGTGCCGTAGTTCTCCGCGCCCACCTCTGCGCGGCCTACGTCAGACAGGCGCACCAGCCCGGCAGGAGTGCTCTTCAAAATAATCTGATCGAACTGCTGCGGATCGGTCAGGCGGCCAATCACGTTCACCGCGATCTGGAAGTTCTGGTGCGGGTCCGCCGGCGGCTGGCCTGCAGCACCCGCGGGAATCTCAACGTTCTGCTCCTGCAAGGCCGATACAACATCGGTTGCGGTCAAATTGCGCGCGGCCAGACGCACGGGGTCCAGCCAGACGCGCATGGCATACTTGCGCTCGCCGAAGATCAGCACATCGCCCACGCCGCTGACGCGCTTGATGGAGTCCTTCACATAGACGTCAAGATAGTTGCTGATGAAGTCCTGCGAGTAGCGGTTATTGTCCGCATAGAAACCGGCGGCAAAGACGAAGTTCGGATTCGCCTTGGTGATGGTGATGCCCGTCGAGTTCACCGCGCTGGGTAAACGTCCCTGCGCCGCAGCAACGCGATTCTGTACGTCAACGGCAGCGATATTCAGATCGTAGCCGGTCTGGAACGTAATGTTGATGGAGCTGGTGCCGTCATTACCGCTGGACGACGTAATGTAGCGCATGCCTTCTACGCCGTTGATGCTCTCTTCCAGGATGGTGGTAACGTCGTGCTCCACCGCCTGCGCATTGGCGCCAATGTAGACGCTGCTCACGGTAACCTGCGGCGGCGCAAGATTGGGATACAGCGCGACCGGCAGGCCGGGAATCACCACTGCGCCCGCCAGCACAATGAGCAGCGCGCAGACGCTGGCGAAGATGGGCCTCTTAATGAAGAAGTCTACGAACAAGCGTTCAATCCTTTCGTGCGCCCCGCGGTTGCGAAGACGTTATCCCAGCGGCTTTACAGGAACGTTGTCCGCCAGGAACTGAATGCCGGAGATGATGACCTTGTCTCCGACGTTGAGACCGCTCAATACGGGATAGTTATTGCCAATGGTGTCGCCCAGCGTGACCGGCACCTGGCGGCAGATGTATCCATCGCCCTTGGGCTGCGCCACATACACAAACGCCTGCCCGCCAATGCGCGTCACGGCCAGCACCGGCACGGTCGGCTTGGGAGCCGTGCTCCACACAATACGCGCCTTCACCAGCTGGGCATTGCGCAGCATATCCGGCGTGTGCGGCACTTCCGCCTTGGCCAGAATGGACTGCAGGCCGTTATCCACCTGCGGCGAGATGAAGCTGATCGTGGACTTCGCCAGCACCTCTTCGCCATTGTCACCGGAGCCGAGAATATCCACCGGCAATCCCATGCGGATGTCCCCGGCACGCTCCGCCGGAATATAGATGTACGCTTCCAGCTGCGCATTCTCATCCACCGTGGTCAGTACGGTGCTGGGCTGCACGTAGTCGCCGATATGCACCGGGATGTCGCCCACAATGCCGGCGAACGGCGCGCGGATCTGGTAGTAGGCGAGCTGCTCCTTCTGGGTGCGCGTCTGCGCGGCGGCGGAGTTGTAGTCTCCCCGCGAATTCGCGTACGCCTGCTCTGCGTTGTCGAGCGCATCTTTTGACGTGATGCCCTCGGCATAGAGTTTCCGCTGCCGCTCCACTTCAATCTTGTTGAAGTCATACACGGCAGACTTCTGCGCCTGCGTGCCCTCCTGCTGCTCCACCGTGGCGCGCTGCTTCAGCGGATCGATGGTCATCAACACCTGCCCGGCGCGTACAACATCACCGGACTTCACCAGGATTGCCGTCAGATTGCCGTCCACCTGCGGCTGCATGGTGGCCGAGCGGCGCGACTTGATGGTCGCCACATAGGTGTCACTCTGAGGAACCGGGGTAAGGGTGACCGGCGAAACCTGCACGGGCATGGGCCCCATCTGCTGGGCTGGGGGAGCGCTTTGCTTGCAGCCGATCGGCGTCAGAACGGCCCCGGCAAGCAACGCACCGAGTGCGGCTTTATTTATCCTGCGTAGATTCAAGTTACTTGCTCCTGGATCGCGTGGGATACGTTCAGTACGCCACGGAGTCAATTCAACCGGCAAAGATCTAGTCTACCGCCACCGTCAAACCTTCACATTGCGATGCGTAATGTTGATTCGATTCAGGGATTGGATGCGGGATGCTATTTCTCACCGCAATTTTTATAGCCGGTACCACCATGGTTCCGGCTGATTCCCTCAGCCGCCGCGTTGACCGGCAGCTGTCTCTATCGTTATACTCAAAAACTGTGGGCGGGAGTAGCTCAGTGGTAGAGTGCTTCCTTGCCAAGGAAGATGTCGCCGGTTCGACCCCGGTCTCCCGCTCCATAAAAAGCCTTTCTGCGATACACTCTCCAGAACAACAGGGCTGATTGCAGCCGTTCCCGCCCGGGAGCGGACAGGCCCACTGAGGCGCGGTACCCAAGTGGTAAGGGAGAGGTCTGCAAAACCTTTATGCGTCGGTTCGATCCCGACCCGCGCCTCCAAATTTTATCCCTGCATCTGAAATTTCAACTCTCTAAACCTGAATCGCCCCGGCGCGGTACTTCCGCACCCAGACCTGCATTTGCTCCACGGGGAGGGGCTTGCTGAAGAGGTAGCCCTGCACCACATCGCAGCGGTTATCCCGTAAAAATTTCAGCTGCGCGTGCGTCTCCACGCCTTCGGCAATCACCTTCATTCCCAACTCATGGCCGATTTCAATCGTCTTCTGCACCATCACGCGCGCGCTGTCTGTGGTGAAGATATTCTGCACAAAGAACTTGTCAATCTTCAGCTCGGTCGCCGGAATATGGCGGAGCTGCTGCATCATCGAATAGCCGGTCCCAAAGTCGTCAATCGAAAGATTCACCTGCTTCAGCCGCAGCCGCGTCAGCACGTCCAGGGTATTCGCCAACTCCTGGATCAGGCCGCTCTCAGTAATTTCCAGCGTCGTATTCTGCGCCGATGCGTGGTGGCTCGCCAGCAGGGCGGAATAAATGTCCGGGAACTTCAGGTCGCGCAGCGAATAGACTGACACGTTCACCGAAAGCCGCGGCACAAAGCCCTCCTCATCGATGAACAGACTCACTTCGTCCAGCCCGCGCCGCGCGACGAACCAGCCCAGCCGGTCAATCAGCCCCAGGCTCTCTGCTCTGCCGATAAATTCATCCGGATAGATCAGACCGCGCTGCGGATGCTGCCAGCGCACCAGCGCCTCCACTCCGACCAGCTTGTCCGTTGCCAGCTCGATCTGCGGCTGGTAGTGCAGCACAAACTCCTCGCGCTCCAGTGCATGATAGAGATCGTCGTCCAGCCCGGCAATGGGCACAGCGCGCTGCGGCGGCAGGTGAATCCCTGAAATATGCTGGCGGTTCAGCACCGCCTCCAGCTCTGCCAGATGAAACGGCTTCTGCAGCTTGCCGACCACCGTCAGCCCGGTAGTACGCGCCAGTTGCTCTGCCGTTTCGATAATGCGTTTCCCCGTGCCGCTCATCAGCACAATGCCCGCCGTACACCTGCGGCCTGCAAGCTCCCGCAATAGTTCAATGCCATCCATCTCCGGCATCAGCAGGTCCATCACCACCATCGTGATATCGGGCGTCAGCGCGTCCAGAAACTCCGCTGCAGAGGCGAACGATACACAGCTCAGGCCCAGGTGCTGTGCCGCCGCGGTCACAAACTCGCCAATCTCCAGGTTGTCGTCGATTACCAGGATTCGTTCAGCTTTTCCCATGGTCATTCTGTGTATCCTGCGAACTGGCGCCGCCCTCGGCGCCGGATTTACTTTCTGGTTCCATTGCGCTTCGTACCATATTGCCGAACTCCGCCCGCCGGTACGGCTTGTGCAGCAGAGGACCATCCACCAGCGGAAGATTTCGCTCCGCCAGCGCGCCCGTAGGAAAGCCCGAGCTGTAAATCACCTTGATCGCCGGCAGAATGCGTTGAATTCGCTGCGCCAGCTCCACGCCGTTCATGCCGCCCGGCATCACAATGTCCGTGAGCAGCAGGTCGATCTCAGGGTGCCGCTCCACCACTTCCAGCGCCTTCGCTCCATTGCTTGCCTGCAGCGCAATGTAGCCCATCTCCGCAAGAAACGCGAAGGCTATATCCAGCAGCTCCGGCTCATCATCCACCACCAGCACCGTGCCGCCATGGGTAATCGGCGCGGCGCTGGAAGCTATCTCCTCCGCCGCCCGCGCCGTGTTCCCGGCAAGCGGCAGATAGAGCGTCACCGTAGTGCCGTAGTTCAATTCGCTGTAGATGCGGACTGCGCCGCCGGACTGCTTCACAAAGCCATAGACCATCGCCAGGCCAAGTCCGGTTCCCTTGCCGCGCGGCTTGGTCGTAAAAAACGGCTCAAAGGCGCGGTCCAGCGTCTCACGCGACATGCCGTGCCCTGAGTCCGAGATGGCCACGCAGGCATACTGCCCCGGCTGCAACTCACCGGTCTGCACGGCGGGATAGCTCTCCTCCAACTGGTGCAGCTGGGTGCTGATGTTGATCGTGCCTGCGCCGCTCATCGCATCGCGGGCATTCACCACCAGGTTCAGCAAAGCACTCTCCAACCCGGCACGGTCCACCAGCGCGGCGGGCAGATTGTTCTGGAAGTTCGTGCGAACCGTAATCTCCGGCCCGATGGCCCGCGTCGCCAGCGCAATCATATTCTCAACCGCATCGTTCAGCCCAATCACGGTGGGCCGCAAGTCGTCCACGCTGGAGAAGGTCAGCAGCCTGCGGGTCACCTCTGCACCGCGCGCTAACCCCTCCTGCGCAATGCGTACCCGTTTCAGCGCAGGCTCATTCCCTTCCACCAGCCGCTCCAGCAGCTCCAGGTTGCCCAGCACCACGCCCATCAGATTATTGAAGTCATGCGCGATGCCGCCGGTCAGCTGGCCGATGGCTTCCATCTTTTGCCCCTGGCGCAGCTGCCGCTCCAGCAGCTTCTTCTCCGTCATATCGCGGGCTATCTTGGACGCGCCCACCACGTTGCCATGTGCATCCCGGATGGGTGAGATCGTGAGCGACACATGGATGACCGCCCCATCCTTCCGCTTCCGCATGGATTCGATATGGTTGACCGTCTCGCCCTTCTTGATGCGTTCCAGAATGCGATCCTCTTCCTCCGCATCGCCGGATGGCATCAGCTTGACCATCGATTGCCCGATCATCTCCTCCGCCGTGTACCCGAAGATCCTCTCTGCGCCCTGGTTCCAGCTGGTCACAATACCGTGTTCATTTTTCCCGATAATGGCGTCGTCGGACGACTCCACAATGGACGCGAGCCGCGTCTGCAACTCCTCCGCGCGCTTTTGTGCGCTGATGTCGCGCATACTGAAGACAACCTGGTGACTCTTCCTGCGTGGAGTCCCGCTAATCGGTGTCGCACTCACGAGAGCCGTGACCACAACGCCGGTTTTGGTGTTCCGAATCACGACCTCCTCATCATGCGTGAAATGGCCGTGCCGGGCCTGAGCAATTGCGCCCTCTTCCCAGGGGATTGGATCTCCTGCCGGAGAAAAGGCCTCGAATATCTCTTCCACTTCACCCAGCGATAAAGTGCTGCGCTCTATGCTCAGCAATTCGCGCGCGGCGCGGTTGTACAGCAGGCTGCCATGCAGATAGTCCACCACAATGACCGATTCGCGCATGTGATCGAATACGGTCTGCAGCTGCAACCGGTTCTCTTCCAGCAATCCGGCGCTGAGGGCCTTCCGGCGCGAGATCGCAGCACCGATCAGGACATGCATCAGCAGGAGCATCACCGCGGCAGCGGCACCAAAAATATCCCAGCGTGACAATGTAATGGTGTGGGCAACGCTGCGCAGGCCCGGCCCGTCCGGCAGCAGATGCACGTCGGAGATAGCGATCCGGTACGCGGCCAACAGGCCCGCAGCCAGCAGCAGTCCCCCGCCGGCCTTGGCCCATCCCCACACCACGGTCTTGCCGCGAAAGCGGTAAGCCAGAAGCAGCGCCGCCCACGATATCGCCGTCGCAGGAGCGAAGGCGTGCGTCAGCATCTGCTGCGGATAGGCCCCCAGACCGGGCAGCCGCAGGGCGGTGGCGCCCTCATACTGCATAACCGTCAGGCAGCCGCCCATCAGAAAACTGGCCGTCAGCAGGGCAAAGAGATGGAACTCGGCACGGCTCACCACGATAAAGCCGATGCCCGCAGCCAGTGTGGCAGCCAGAACCGCCGCCAGCAGTCCAGGCCACTCAAACTGCACCGGCCCCTGCCACCGAATCGCAGCCAGCCACAGCAGTTGCATGGCCCCGACACCGATTCCGGTTGCAACGGAGCCGCCCGCCAGCCACCCTTTGCGCGCACGGCCCACGCAATTGGTCACGCGGCCTGCTATATCCAGCGCGGCATACGCCGTAAAGATGCCCACGGCTGCCGCGAGCCCTATCAAACGCGCATCGTATTCTGCGAACAAAGGCCCGGTCACACTCATAATCCACCAGCCGATTACCTGTTACATGCGCGGTCACTTCCGGGGAAAAGAAATTAGGCACTAAGCGTGAAGCGGTGGAGTTGCCAGAAAACTATAGACCTGCACTCGCAAAGTCAAGCCTTTCCTGATGACCAGAGTAACCAGCTTGGTGATGTTCGGGCTCTGTGGAAACCTACGGATTCTTAACGCTGCACTTACTGACTTCCTACGTTCCCAAGCGATTCAATCAGCAGTATGGAGAGCTCGCTGCAGACCGCTATCCCCGTCCTCTGGTTCCTGCTGGGACCCGCCATTTTGCTGGCAATGCTTCTTCTGGCCGCAGCCGTCCGGCGGCTGCTCCGCGGCGGTGCGCCGGCACGCAAGACCTCGCCCGCTGGCCGTTACGGCCCCGCGCTGGAGCAGCAGGAGCTTGACCAGTTGCTGGATGAAATGGACAGCCCCCAACCGCGCCGCGGCTTCAGCCCCTTCAGCTTCCGCCATTAGACCGGCCGCCGTCGCACCCGGAAATCCCGTGGGCAAGTACAATCAAATCTGCCGGCGTCACACGGTGAATGCCCGGCTTCTGCGGAAGTGGCGAAATTGGCAGACGCACTAGCCTTAGGAGCTAGCGGAGCAATCCATGGGGGTTCAAGTCCCCCCTTCCGCACCAACTTTTTTGCAACTGAAGGAACCCATGAGCCAGTCAAAGCAGCACACTATCGATGCCACTCGCATTGAGCTCTCGCAGACCGCCGACTACCGCGACGGATACTCCAACAGCGTCCAGGTCCGCATGAGCGTGTGGGACTTCCACCTCGTCTTCGGCACCATGGCGCAGGAGGCCGCCGATCAGATGCACTTCCGCGCCTTCCAGGGCATCTACCTGAGTCCGCAGCAGGCCAAGGCGCTGCACCATGTGCTCAGCCAGAATCTCGCGCAGTACGAGCAGGACTTCGGCGCCATCGCGCTGGAGCCGCGGGTGCTGGCGCCCGGCGGGCCGGTCCACTAAGCCGCGCCGCGTTAGACTTCTACTGTGCCGCCCGCCACCCAGTCCACAGCGCCCGACCCCGCTCAGGCCAGCCTGCTTGCGCTGCCTCTGGGTCTGCTCTTTCCGCCCATCTTTGTCTTCGTCTATCTCACCCACCTCACCCTGCTGCGGCTGCCTTATTTCTGGGATGAGTCGGGCTACTACATCCCGGCGGCATTCGATTTCTTCCGCACCGGTTCGCTGATTCCCTACAGCACGCTCACCAATGCGCATCCGCCGCTGCCCTCTGTGCTGCTGGCCGGGTGGTGGCATCTCTCGGGCTTTGTGCCCAGCGGAACCCGCACCGCCATCTGCCTGGTCACAGCCTTTGCGCTGCTCGCGGTCTACCGTATTGCCCGGCCCCTGATCGGAGAGCTGGGGGCAGCCACCGTTACCCTGCTGACCGCGCTCTATCCCATCTGGTTCGCCCAGAGCACTCTGGCCCACGCCGACATCTTCGCTGCTGCTTTCACTCTTTGGGCTATCTCGCTGTATTTACAACACATCGACGAGGCAGAGATGCCTTATGCCTCTCTGCTGGCGCTGGCGGGATTCTTCTGGCTGGCGGTTCTCTCCAAAGAGACTGCGCTGGCCGCTCCTCTGGTTCTTGCGCTGCTGGAGATATTCCGCGGCAGAGACCGCCGCTGGCGCGCAGTGTTGGCGCTGATCTCGCCCATGCTTCCGCTCGCCGCCTGGTACGCCTATCACCGGCACGTTACCGGCTTCACCTTCGGCAACCCTGAGTACCTGCGCTACAACGCCACGGCCAACCTCTCGGCGCAGCGCATCGCCTTCGCGCTCTTTCATCGCGCCATCCATCTCACCGCGCACATGGAACTCTTCGTCCCTGTGCTCTGCGCGCTGGGCTGCCTCTTTCTGCCGGCGCTGCCGCAGGCCCGGGCGCTGCCGCGCCGCGTCCTCATCGCCCTCGCCGCTCTTCTGCTGGCCAACTGGATAGGTTTCTCCGTGCTGGGCGGCGCGCTGCTGACGCGCTATCTGCTGCCGGCCTATCCGCTCATTCTTCTGCTCTGCGTCGCCGCCTGGAAGCGCCATCTGCAGGCGTGGTGGCCGCTTGCCGTACTTTCTGCCGCTGCTTTCACCGTAGGAATTCACATCAACCCGCCGTACCACTTCGCGCCGGAAGATAATCTTGCCTACCGCGACATGATCGTGCTGCAGCAACAATCCTCAGCCTTCATCGCGCAGCGCTGGCCCCAGGCCGCGGTGCTGACGGCGTGGCCCATGAGCGATGAGCTGCGCAAGCCGGAGCTGGGCTACGTCCGTCAGCCCATGCAGGTGGTCGCCATTGACAATTTTTCGCTGCCGCAAATGCAACAGGCCGCAAGCGAAGAAGACCGCTTCGATACCGTGCTGCTGTTCTCCACCAAGTACGATCCGCCCAGCCTGCGCGGTCGCAATGAGAACATGGCGGCCCAGTATTTTGACTTCCATCGCGATCTCTTCCCATCGCAGGCCGCTGCCCTGCTGCACGGCAGCATTGTGTGGCAGAGCTGGCGCAACGGCCAGTGGGCTGCCGTCATTCGCCTGGACCGGGGCGCAACGGCCCAGTTGCAATAAAGATTCTTCGCGGCAACTATAATCAGCACGTGGTCCAAGGTCGAACATTTCGCTGCGTTGCAATTGCCTTTGCGCTCGTCTTCTTCTCGCTGTCTCTCCCGGCACAGAGCGCGCCCCCCGATGCCAGCGGCCGCGTGGTGCTGGTGCTGCCGTTTGAGAATCACTCCGGCCAGCCCGGTCTGGACTGGATCGGCGAGTCGTTTCCCACCATCATCAATCAACGCCTGACCTCGGCGAATTTCCTGCCCATCACCCGCGATGACCGCATGTTTGCGCTCGACCATCTCGGCCTGCCGCTGAACTTCAAGCCCTCGCGCGCCACAACCATCCGCATTGCGCAAACGCTGGATGCCGATTACGTGATCGTGGGCAGCTTCACCACCAGCGGCGTCGCACCGAATCTGCAGATTCAGGTGCAGGCGCAGGTGCTGCATGTCAGTGCGCTGCGGCTGGACCCGGCCCTGCAGGACTCCGCCCCGCTGCCGCGCCTGCTCGACCTTGAAAATGGGCTGGCGTGGAACCTGGCGCGCCGCATGGACCCCGGCTACAACGTGGCGCAGCAGACCTTTCTCGCCGCGTCCGCCGGGCTGCAGCTCAACGCCTTTGAAGCCTATGTGCGCGGCATCGTAGACCTCGATCCCTCCGCCAGTTCCACCTATCTGCAGGCCGCCGTGCAGATCCAGCCGAACTACTCTGCCGCTATCCTGGCGCTGGGCAAGCTGCAGTACGCCAGCCACCAGTATGAGCAGGCCTCCGCCACGCTGCAAAAGGTGCCCGATGGCGATCCGCTGGCGCTGGAGGCGAGCTTCTACCGCGGCCTCGCCCTCTTCAACACGGGTCAGTATGCGAATGCGGAGAAGTCATTTGCCGCAGTCGCCGCTGCGCTGCCCCTGCCCGAAGTCGTGAACAACCAGGCCGTCGCCATCAGCCGTCAGAACCGCGATGCCGGTGCGCTCTTTCAGCGCGCCTCTGCCGCCGACCCGCAGGACCCTGACTATCACTTCAACATCGCGGTTACGCTCTATCGCCGCAAGGATTACGCCGGAGCGCAGCGCGAAGTGCTGCAGAGCTTGAAACTCAAGCCTAATGACACAGAAGCCGTTGCGCTGCGCGATCACATTGCCGCGGCACTGGCCGGAACCGCGCCCAATGCGGCTGACGTCTTCGATCCGCTGGAGCGCATCCGGCGCAGCTACTCGGAAGCCAGCTTCCGCCAGGCGGCCTTCCAGCTTGACCAGATGCGCGCACTGCGCATGGCCGCGCTTCCTCCCGCTGAGAGAGCGGGCCAGCTCACCCAGCTGGGCAACGATTATCTCGATCAGGGCCTGATTCCCGAAGCGGAGAATGAATTCCGCTCTGCCGCCGCCGCCGATCCCAACAATGCCTATGCGCACGCCGGTCTCGCCCGCCTGGCTGAGGTCAGCGGCAATACCTCTGAAGCGCGTGCCGAGGCGGCGCATTCCCTGCAGCTGCGCCCCAATGCCGCCGCCTATGTCGTCCTCGCCCAGCTGGAGATGGATGCAAACAACCTGCCTGCCGCCGCAGCCTACGTTGGCCAGGCGCTCAAGCTTGCGCCCGCTGACACTGCAGCGCTGGGCATGAAGCGCGCTCTACAGGCGCATGGGCAGAAGCTGCCATGAGAATCCGCCTCGCTCTGCTGGCCGCGCTGCTCAGTGCAGCAGCGCCGGTCTGCGCGCAGCCGCCCGTGGTGCTCAAGCTCACCCTGCGCGACACCATTCAGCCGGTCAGCGCGGGATACCTGGAGCGCGGTCTGGATCAGGCCGCAGCCACGCACGCGGCCGCTGTACTGATTGAGATGGACACCCCCGGCGGCCTGCTGGATTCTACCCGCGAGATGGTGCAGCACATTCTGCAATCACCGGTGCCCGTCATCATTTATGTCTCGCCTGCGGGCAGCCGCGCCGGTTCCGCGGGATTCTTCATTCTGGAAGCGGCGGACATTGCCGCCATGGCGCCCGGCACCAATGCCGGGGCCGCCCACCCCATCCTTGAAGGCCAGACCATGGACCCAGTGCTCAAGCTCAAGCTTGAGAATGATGCCGCCGCCTTCCTCCGCTCCTACACCGTCCGCCGTGGCCGCGGCGCGGATGCAGCCGAAGACGCCGTGCGTAACTCCAAGTCCTACTCAGACACTGAGGCGCAGCAGCTCAGGCTGATTGACCTCATCGCCCCCGACCAGGCAGCGCTGCTGGCCGCTCTGGATGGCCGCACCGTCACCAGCTTCTCCGGCAACGTCACCACCCTGCATCTTGCTGACGCCCGCATCGTCCAATTTCCGCCCAGCCTGCGGGAATCCATCCTGGGCAAGCTGATGGACCCGAACCTCGCGGTGCTTCTGCTCTTCGCGGGCGCACTGCTGATCTATCTCGAATTTCACGTGCCCGGCACAATCCTGCCCGGCTCCGTCGGTACGCTGCTGGTGCTGCTGTCGCTCTTCGCGCTCAACCTGCTCCCCATCCATCTCGCGTCGGTCACGGTATTGCTCGCAGCCTTCGTTCTGCTGGTGCTGGAAGCCAAGTTCCCCAGCCACGGCCTGCTGGCATTGACGGGCAGCGCCGCGCTGATCTTTGGATTGCTCACGCTGGTGAACGGCCCCATTCCGGAACAGCGCGTGCATCCGTCGGTTGCCATCGCCACCGGCCTGAGCTTCGGGCTCATCACATCGTTCATCGCCATCCTCGCGCTGCGCGCGCGCCGCAATAAGCTGCTCACCGGACCGCAGGCGCTGATCGGCGCTGTGGCCGTTGCGCAGACGCCGCTCGCTCCATCCGGCCAGGTGATGGTGCGCGGGGAGATCTGGCAGGCGGAGCTGGAGCCCGCCGCGGCACCCCTGCCCGCCGGAGCCATGGTGCACGTTATCGCCATTCAGAATCTGGTACTTATTGTCCGCCGAAGCGACTCAGCCGTTACATTCGAGTAAACTGAAAGAGACGGCAACTGCCCGTCTGCCCGCGCCTTCAATGGCGTCCAAGCCAGGAGTTTTGCAAGCATGTTGAAGTCTGTTCGTAGCTTTTCCCTCGTTGCCGCTGTCCTCTGTTTCTTCACCGCAGGCGCGCGCGCGCAATCCTCTCATCCCGGGCTGGAGCGCACCCTCAGCCACGTAGAACTCGGCGTGAGTGTGCCGCTGGAATACACCGCCACCACCTCCGGCAAGGTGGTTCAGTCCCAGTCGGTCTCGTCGGCTGCGGGCTACCTCATCAACATCCGCTATACCAAGTCACCCTGGATCGGCGCGGAGATGAACTACAAGTTCTCCCGCTTCAGCCAGAACTATGTCTATTCCGTGCCGGGCAATCCGGCCTATCCGCCGCTCGGCATTGATGCCAGCGTCAAGGAGCTCACCTGGGGCTACGTGGTGCACACGGCCAATACCTATGCCGGATTCAAGCCCTATGCCGCGCTCGGCGTTGGCACCACCGATTTCGTGCCCACTCCCAACGGCGGCCAGGGCCTGCTGCGCCAGTTCCGCGCCACCTACTACTGGAACGCCGGGACCGACTACAACTTCTCTGACAGCCACTTCGGTGCCCGGGTGCAGGTCCGCGAGCTTATTTACCTCGCACCGGACTTCGGCCAGAACTACCTGACCAGCGGCGCCCGCACGCACACGATTGAGCCGAGCATCGGCTTTTACGCGCGCTTCTAGTCTCCCCCTTCAGATTCAGCAGCATCCGCCGTGCCCTTTCGCGGCATCCGGCGGGTGCTGCGTTACAATCAAAGCGTTCGCAACTGCTCTATGCAGTGCGTCGTGAGGCTTTGTGGAAAACCTGAATCTGAACATGCCGGTCCTGATCGTCGTCGTAATTGTTGTCCTCTATCTCGTCAACTCCGTAAAGATTCTGAAGGAGTATGAGCGCGGCGTCATCTTCCGCCTGGGCCGTATGCTGCCCCAGCCCAAAGGCCCCGGCGTCATTCTCGTCTTCCGCCCGTTCGATCAGATGGTTCGCATCAGCCTGCGGCAGGAGGCGATGGAAGTTCCGCCGCAGGACGTCATCACCCGCGATAATGTCACGCTCAAGGTCAACGCCGTCATCACGCTGCGCGTGGTCGATCCAGTGAAGGCAGTCCTCGAAGTCACCAACTACATCTATCAGACCTCGCAGTTCGCGCAGACTACGCTGCGCTCCGTGCTCGGCGAATCCGACCTCGACGGATTGCTGGCGCATCGCGACCAGCTCAATCAGCGCATCCAGACCATCATTGACGGCCACACCGCACCCTTCGGGCTCAAGGTAGTCTCCGTGGAAGTGAAGCAGGTCGATCTGCCGGAATCCATGCTGCGCGCCATGGCCAAGCAGGCGGAAGCAGAGCGCGAGAAGCGGTCCAAGATCATTCATGCCGAAGGCGAGTTCAACGCCGCGCAGAAACTGGTAGATGCTGCCGCTCTGCTGGCCACGCAGCCCATGACCCTGCAACTGCGCTACCTGCAGACGCTCACCGACATCGGCGTGGAGAAGAACACCACTATCGTCTTTCCGCTGCCCATGGAATTGATGTCGCTGCTGAACAAAGCTATCGCAACCAAGGACTAGTTCCCCATGAACGCTGGCCCTCACGATCGCAACGAAGACTTCATGACCCACGAGCCTCCCGAGCTCCAGCGGCTGCAGGGCCACGCGCAGGATCGCGAGATCACGCTGAGCACAGGCACCATACTCGGCATCTTCTTTGCCCTCGTCCTGCTGTGCGCCGTCGTCTTCGGCATGGGCTACACCCTGGGCCGCCGCTCGTCGCAGTCGGCCACGGTCGCCGATTCATCCGCCGGCGACAGCGGCAGCTACAGTTCCAAGCCCTCGCCGCAAAGCATTGACCTCCAAAGCGCGCCTGCGGCATTCCCTGCTGCCGCACCGGCCACCAGCACTGATACAACCGTCAGCACGCCCGCCCCTGCAGCTGCTGCTCCCGCAACCACTGCACCGGATGAGCCGAAGCCTGCGGCTGCTGCCGTGGCGCACACGCCCGCGCCGGTCGCGGTGCAACCCCCGGCGCCCATCGTCAGCACGCCGCAGTCCAGCGTGGTGCAGATCGCCGCCGTCTCTCACCAGGAAGATGCGGATGTGCTGCTCTCTGCCCTGCGCAAGAAGGGCTACGCCGTCACCGCACGCTCTGAACCGCAGGATAAGCTCATCCACATCCAGGTTGGCCCTTTCAACAACCGCAAGGATGCGGATGCGATGCGCCAGCGTCTGCTGGGCGACGGCTACAACGCCATCGTGAAGTAAGCCGCTAAGCTAAAACCGGATTCTGCATCTCTGCGGGCAGCGCTGCGTTGATCGCACTGCGCACCGCCTCCATCAGATCGTCGCGCGTCGCATACCGGCTGCTGTCAATCGCCGGCAGAATGCGAATCTCCGCCGTGCCGGGATGCACCTTCATGCTGCCGCGCCGCATCATGTGTTGCGTGCCGCTCAGCGCCACCGGAATAATAGGCGCACCGGTTTCCTTCGCCAGATAGAACGGCCCCTTCTTGAAGGCGCGCAGCCTGCCGTCCGGCGAGCGTGTTCCCTCCGCAAAGATCACAATGTGCAGACCGCTCTGCAGCGCGCGAATGGCCGCGTCAATGCTCACCTTCGCCTTCGCCGGATCGCCGCCGCGTTCTACCGGCACAAACTGTGCCATCTTCATAGCCCGGCCGAGGATTGGGATCTTCATCAGCTCAGCCTTCAGCATCACGCATGTCCGGCCCGGGATGAGCGGTATCAGCACGGGCGGATCGAGATTCGAGACATGGTTGCTCATGAAGACACAGGCGCGGCCCGCAGGCACATTCTCATAGCCGGTGATATTGACCTTGATGCCGCCTGCGCGCACACCGGCGTGCGCAATCCACATACCGGCGCGGTACATCCACGAAATATCATTGCGCAGCAGCGTCCACGGAATACCGATGATGCCGGTGATGGGACCAAGGGCGGTGTACACGAACAGCATCTTCAGGAGAGCGAACATTCCTTACCAAGAATATAGGATATGGAGCCGCCCGGCATGGCCTGCGGTCTGCCGCCATGGCGTCCCTGCAAGAGTCAGCCCAGAGAGATGCATCTGCTCAATAGGCCGCGGCCTTCGCTGCCTTCCACCAGTCAGACTGTATTGCCGCCACCTCGGTAGGCAGACCAGGTTCCGGCGCAAACAGCGGCCATCCCCGCTGCGCCGCCGTCTCGCACAGCCGCTCCATCGGCTGCCGCCAGCCATGCAGAGCCAGGTCGAACAATCCCCAGTGAATCGGCATCAGCAGCCCGGCTCGTTGTGGCCCACCCAGCGCCGCATACGCCTTGGCGGCTCCATCCGGTCCCATGTGGATGTTCTCCCACAGCGGATTGGACGCGCCGATCTCCAGCATGGTCAGGTCAAACGGGCCATACGTCGCGCCAATCTCTTCGAACCCTTCCCAGTATCCTGAGTCAGCCCCGAAGTATACCGAATGCTCCGGCCCCTTGATCACAAACGAAGCCCACAGCGTCTCGAACCGGTTGAAGAATCCGCGACCGGAGAAGTGCCTCGCCGGGAGCGATGTGATGCTGCACCGCCCGCCGCCCACGCTCGCGGTCTGCATCCAATCCAGTTCCACAATCTGCTCAGCAGGCACACCAAATTTCCGCAGCAGCGCGCCCACACTCAGCGAGGTGATCCACTGCGCCTTCGCCAGCGCTGCCAGCTTCACCAGTCCCTGGATGGTCGCTTTGCCCAGATGGTCGTAATGGTCATGCGATATCAGCACCACATCGATTGCCGGCAACTCGTCCAGCGGCAGGGTCGGCGCGAAGAAGCGCTTCGGCCCCACCCACGACATCGGCGATGCCCGCTCATCCCACACCGGATCGATCAGCACGCGCACACCGTCGATCTCCATCAGTATGGAGGAATGGCCAAACCACGTTACCCGCAGCCCATTCGCCGGCGGCGTGGCGTACACCTTTGCATCCGTGTGAAATGGTCCCAGAGGCTCTTTCGGCGACTTCTCTTCCTTGCTCGTCAGGTAGAGCGGCGCCACCTTGAAGATTGTGGAGAGTCCACCAACCTGCGTCAGAACAGGGTTCTGAAACTTCCCCTTCTGCTTTTCTGACTGCTTTAACATCGTCATACTATTTGGATGCGCCACTCTGCGGCTCGATGCTAATTCAGTGCGATCATCCAGCGCACAATGCGGGTGACCCGGCATGATGCTCGTCATGCCTCTGCCGCTCCCGGAAAACCATAGCAGCGGGTGCCCCGGGTCTCGCTTTTGAGACCCGGGAACGATGTCCATACCCCGCACCACCCTTACCGGAAAGCCATCCTCAAACCGCCGCCCCAACCCGCGCCGCAATCGCCGCCGGCAGCTTCTCGTAGATGCCGCCGAAGCCGCCGTTGGAGAGCACAGCCACTACATCACCCGGCTGCACCAGCGGAGCTATGTGCGCCACAATCGCGTCCGCATCCGGCAGCAGCACCGCCGGTGTGCCTGACGCATTCAACTGGTCCACCACGTGCTCCGGCGCAAGCCGCTCCGCCGCAGGAATATTTTCTGACTTGAAGACCGCGGCCAGCACCACCCGGTCAGCCAGCGCCAGGCTCTCGCACAGTTCACGCTCAAACACATTGCGCCGCAGCGTGTTCGAACGCGGCTCCAGCACGGCCCATATCCGCTGCCCGGAATAGCTGTTGCGCAGCGCCTTCAGCGTTTCGCGGATCGCCGTCGGGTGGTGCGCGAAATCGTCAATCACCGTCACGCCGCAGACCACGGCGCGCACTTCAAGCCTGCGCTTCACACTGCGAAAACTCGCCAGCGCCTCCGCAATCGTCTCCGCGCTGATTCCCTCACCCGCCGCCAGTGCCGCCGCCGCCGTGGCATTCATTGCATTGTGCTCGCCCGCCATGGGCAGCTCCAGCGCGGCAAAGTGCTTGCCGTCGCGCAGCAGATTCCACCGCGTATGCCCGCCGTTGTGCTGCATCGCCGTCACCCGCCAGAAGGAATCCTCGCGCGCGCCGTAGCGCTCCACCTTGCAGAAAGCTTTGGCGATGCACTGCGAAACATTTTCACTGCCGTCGTACGCAATCACGCGTCCGCGCTGCGGAATCAGATTCACAAAACGCTTGAACGCCGTCTTCACCGCATCCAGATCCTTGTAGATATCCGCGTGGTCGAACTCCACGTGCGTCAGGATCGCAGCATCAGGAAAGTAGTGCAGGAACTTCGGTCCCTTATCAAAGAAAGCGGTATCGTACTCGTCGCCTTCCAGAATAAAAGGGCGCGTGGGGCGCAACACAAAGCTGGAAGCAAAATTTTCTGCCACGCCGCCCACAAGAAACGACGGCGCAAACTTCGGCTGCTTGCGCGAAGCCACTTCGAATATCCACGCCAGCATACAGGTCGTCGTCGTCTTGCCATGCGTACCCGCGACCACGAACGAGTCGCGCTCGGCCAGAAACTCATCGTGAATCACCGCGGCCAGCGAGCAGAACGGAATGCGCTGGTCCAGCACATACTCCAGCTCCACATTGCCGCGCGAGATCGCATTGCCCACGATCACCAGGTCGGGCCGTGGCTCCAGGTTGGCCGCCGCATACGGCTGCGCCATCGCAATGCCAAGCTCGGCCAGCAGATTGCTCATCGGCGGATAGGCTGCCGCATCCGAACCGGTCACGCGATGCCCGCGCAGGCGCAGCATGCCCGCCAGCGAAGCCATCGCCGTGCCGCAGATGCCGATCAGATAAATGTGCTTTCCCTGTTCCATATCTTCAGACTACCCGCCGTCGCCCGCCTGCAGAAAGTGCAGCCGTGGATTCCTGCTGCTCAGGTCCATCTCCACTTCCGCGCCCAACGGCAGGGTAATATTCGCTCCATTCACATGTCCGCTGCGCAGACCGATCATCACCGGCCCGGCGAATCCCCGCAGCGCATAGCGCAGCACCTGCTCCATCTTCTCTGCCTCGGCCAGCGAACCCACGCACTGCGCCATATCGCCGAAGATGATGCCGCGCACGCGGTCCAGCACGCCCGCATAGCGCAGGTGCAGTAACTGGCGGTCCCACTGGTAGGCCTTGTGTCCAATATCTTCCAGGAAAAGGATGCTGTCCTTCGCCTCAAACGCATACGGCGTTGCCAGCGACTCCGCCAGGATGGAGATGCAGCCGCCACGCAATATTCCCCGCGCCGATCCGCGCTGCATAACGCGCAAACCGCCTTCTTCGCCAATCTCCCATGCCGCCGCGCCGCCCAGTGCGCTCTGCCAGCTGGCAACATCCACGCCGCCCTCGCGCGCAAAATCTGCCGCCACCATGGGCCCATGAAAGGTCTTCAGGCCGGCTTCATTCTGCAGCCACACATGCAGCGCACAGTGATCGCTGTATCCGATGAACGGCTTCGGATTCTCGCGGAACACTGCCGCATCCAGCAGCGGCAGCAGCTCTGCCGAACCCCATCCGCCGCGCGTGCAGATCACGCCGTCTATCTTTGTATCGCTGAAGGCTTTCTGCAGGTCGTCCGCGCGCTGCTGCGCTGTGCCGGCATAGTAGATCGGCCCGCGCGCCAGCGCATGTGGAAACAGAACGGGCTCGTAGCCCATCTCTTGCAGAGCATGCATTCCCTTGTGCACCAGCTCAGCCTTCGCAGCGCTCGCGGGTGAGACGACAGCCAGCCGCGCTCCCGCTGGTAACGGCCGCAGCGTGGCGCTCACAGTGCCGCCACCTTGCCCACGCATACAATCTCCGCCGGTCCTGTCAGCCGCATCGGCTGGTCGCTTGCCGGCCACACCACGCTCTGCGCGCCACCCTCTGCAATCGCCGTCAGTGACGAGCTGCAACCGCGCAATGCAATCGCCGCGGTAGAGCTGGCGCACGTCCCGGTGCCTGAAGATGTCGTCGGCCCGCAGCCGCGTTCGTAGATGCGGAATGCAATCTCTTCTTTGCTGCGCACGCGCACGAACTCTACATTCGTCCCCTGCGGAAACAGCGGGCTGGTGCAGATGATGCCGCCCAACTCCTGCCAGCTCCTGCCGTACGCGCTGAAGTCCTCACTCTCCACAAACAGCACGAAGTGTGGATTGCCAACGTTGACCTCCGCGCCCGTCACAGCGCCCACGCCCGCGATCTGCAGGGTGCGCTCCGCAACCTGCGGAACGCCCATCTCACTCTCGATCATGAACCGCTCACCCTCAACGCTGATTACATTGCAGGCGCGCGGCCCGCCGTGGGTTCCCAGCACCACGGAGCCGCGCTGTTCGCTGAACGCCAGCCATGCCGCCACGCAGCGCGTGCCGTTGCCGCTCAATTCGGCCTCACTGCCGTCCGCGTTGAAGAGCCGAAGAAAGAAGCCGCCGTCTTTGCGGCGCTCCAGGAACTCGATTCCATCCGCACCCACGCTGGTGTTGCGCGCGCACAGCTTGCGCGCCATCTCTGCATGTTGCCCGTGCGCCAGCGTCTCCTCAATCACCAGGAAGTCGTTGCCGCAGGCGTGTGCTTTTACAAATGGAATCATCGGTCCGTCCCTTACGATCCTGCACCGTGATACAGCGTCGATTGATACACGCGCACCTCCGGCTGCCCGGTTACGTGCGTCACTGAAGTCTCCGTCAGCCCCTCTGGATGCGCAGCCACAGCCGCCGCCACCGGATCTCCGTCAATCGCCACCACATACGCTGCATGCTCCGCCGGAGCCTGCAGCGCTGCATGGAAACTATCGTAGTCGCTTTCGTTCAAAATATTCTTCAGGGGAATCCCCGCGGTTTCCACCGCTCCCGGATGGTCGGAGACATACATCAGCACCGGCGCGCCCGGCTGCATCTCTTCCAGCGAGTGCGCAATCGACGCCTCCATCGGAATCCGCGTGGACGAATTGCGGAACGCCTCCTGCAGCACCAGCGGCTTGAAATGGAAGAGCGCGAGGCAGTTTGCCAGCACCAGCGCCAACGCCGTACCCCACAGCACCGTGCCGCCCTTCCCCGCGAACCAGCGCTTCTGCGCCCAGGCCAGCGCCACGCACAGGCTCAGCGCCAGCGCCGGCAGCAGTTCCATGCCGTAACGCGCGTTGTAGTACGAGTGCGGCCAGAGCTGCGGGATAAAGATCGGGATGGAACCGTAGGCGATGGCGTACAGGTAGAACGGCAGCGGAAACCATAGCAGCGCCAGCGCACCGCGGCCCGCCATCTTCCTGCGAATGCCCACCCACAGCCCCGCCAGCGCCAGTGCCATCACCGCAAATCCGGTCTCGCCCGCGGCTGCATCAATCTGCGCCGTGCGCGTGTAAAACAGCAGCGCCCACGCCGGATTATGCCAGCCGCGATAGTGCCGTGATCCCGGCGGCGACGTCTTCTTCTCTATCGCCGCCGCAGAGTACGGTCCGCGAATAAAATCCAGCGGATCGTGGAAGTAGTGCGCGTTGAAGGCCAGCCAGCCGATCGGTGCGGCAGCCAGCAGCACGGTAAAGACCACGAAAGCATTGCGCACGCGACGCAAATCGACGCCGTCGTTCCAATGCCTCGCCAGCAGCGCCAGCGCCATGCACCACACCAACGCCGCCATGATCCAGCCGTCGTAGCGCGTGTAAACCGCGGCCACCAGCAGCACCGTGAGCCATACGATCCGCCACACTGCGCGCTTCACCTCTCCGGCTCGCAGCGCAAATCCCAGCTCCATCAGTTGCAGCGCGCTCCACACCATCAGCGCCAGAAACAGCGGTTCGGTCATCGCAGTCGTGGAGAGATAGATCAGCGCAGGATTGAGCGCAAAGAACGCCAGTGCCAGCATCGCCCAGCGCGCGCTCAGCATATGCCGCGCCACGCGATAGAAGCCTACGCACGAAGCGACATAGCAGATCATCGAAGGCCATGCGCCCGCCAGCCCGGTCTGCCACCACTCCATCTTCTGCACAAACGGCAGCAGCAGCAGATGCGGCAGCGGCAGCCACACGCCACCCAGCTGCGCGATGCCCGGATTGCGCGAATCGAAGATGCGCCGCGCGATATGCAGATGCGCCACCGCGTCGCCGTAGAGCAGAAGCATTCCGTGTCCGGCAAAATATTGCAGCGCCACCAGCGCGATCATGCACGCTGCCACGCCGATGGGCAGCAGCTCATCCAGTGTCGCGCGGCCCGGCTGCTCCCAATCCACCGGCGGCGGTGGGACACTCGGCTGACGCAGCGCTGTGCGTGTTTTACGCAAGGTGAGATATCTCCCGGAAGACCTGGAAGCGCTCGTCGATCTCTGCCTTGCTGACGTTCTGCAGCCGCTCGGTTCCGAACCGTTCCACCGCGAACGAACCCATCACGCCGCCGTAGAACATCGCCGTGCGGAACACCTCCGGCGTGAGCTCCGGCTGCGATGCAATGTATCCGTAGAATCCGCCGGCAAAGGAATCGCCTGCGCCCGTCGGATCCACCACGTCGCCCAGCGGCAGCGTGGGTGCGCGAAACGGCCACTTGCAGGTGCGCCCCTTGAAGCTGCGCTCGCAGAAGAATCCGGTGGAGCCATATTCACCGTGCTTCACCACCAGCGCCTTCGGCCCCATCGTCCGCAGAATCGTCTCCGCCGCGCGCAGCGTGTTCTTTACCCCGGCCAGCATCGCCGCTTCGCCGTCATTGATCAGCAGCACATCCAACTCGCGCAGCATGGCTTTCAAATTCTCCGTGTGGTCGGCGATCCAGTAGTTCATGGTGTCGCCGCACACCAGCTTCACGTCGGGCATCTGCCGCCGCACCCGTAGCTGCAGCACGGGATCAATATTCGCCAGAAAAAGAAATTCACTGTCGCGGTACGCTTCAGGAATCTTCGGCTCAAAACTCTGGAAGACATTCAGGTCCGTCTGCCGCGTGGTGGCGGAGTTCAGGTCCGCCAGGTAGTCGCCTGACCAGTGAAAGCTCTTGCCCGGCGCATGTTCAATGCCGCGCGTATCAATCCCTCGCCTGGTGAATACGGCCTCATGTTCCGGCAGAAAATCTTCGCCCACCACGGCAATCACGCGCACCGGGGTAAAGTAGCTCGCCGCCAGCGCAAAATGCGTGGCCGCTCCGCCCAGGCAGCGCTCTCGCTTGCCATGCGGCGTCTCAATCGTGTCAAACGCAACCGAACCCACAACCAGAATTGACATACTCCCTTTCGTGCAACGCGCAAGTTGTGAGTACTACAGATATTTTTGCAGCAGCAGGGCCAGCTTCTCTTTCGCCTTCGCAGGAATCGCTTCCGTCTTGGTCAGGATGGCAAACTTCAGCGCCTCCGCATACGGCGAAGCGCCCTTCGGCAGCAGCCGCACCGCTTCCCGCACCACCCTGGCGCCGTTATCCGCATTCTGGTGCAGCACCGCCACGATCTCTTCAATGGTTACGGCATCGTGCCCTTCGCGCCAGCAATCGTAATCCGTCACCATGGCCAGCGTGGCGTAGCTCATCTCGGCCTCGCGGGCGAGCTTCGCCTCCTGCAGGTTGGTCATGCCGATCACGTCGGCTCCCCAGCTGCGGTAGAGGTTTGACTCCGCGCGCGTAGAAAACTGCGGCCCTTCCATGCAGACATAGGTGCCGCCCGGCTTGCCCACCACGCCCACATTTCTGCACGCATCCGCAAATGCCTTGGCCGTGACCGCGCAGATGGGATCGCCAAACGCAACATGGCCCACAATGCCGTCGCCGAAGAACGTCGCCTTGCGGTCGAAGGTACGGTCAATGAACTGGTCGGGAATCACAAAATCCGTCGGCTTGTGCTCTTCCTTGAGCGAGCCGACGGCAGACACAGAAAGAATGAACTCCACGCCCAGCATCTTCATCGCATAGATGTTCGCGCGGAACGGAAGCTCTGACGGCAACAGGGAGTGCCCGCGGCCGTGGCGCGCCAGGAATGCAACCTTGCGGCCCTCCAGATCGCCCAGTACCAATGCGTCAGACGGCGCGCCAAAGGGCGTCTCTACCCGCTCTTCGCGCACATTCGTCAGTCCCGGCATGGAGTAAAGTCCGCTGCCGCCAATGATGCCAATCTCTGCTCTCTGCAATGCTTTCCCCTCGTTACAAACTTATTCAGTATACAAATTTCCTCTGTGCCGCTTACTGCATTGCGCCGGCCTGCAGTGCCGCTCTCGGCACGCCCAGCACGCTCAGGCTTTTCACCAGTCCCAGCCCCAGTTCCCCTGCCGCAGCACCATTGGCTTTCGCCTGCTGCAGCGGGCCGCGGGCCTGCGCTGCGATCACCGCAGCCGAGAGCTGCCGCGCCAGCGCGAGGTCAAACCCTTCCGCCACGAACACGCCGCTATCCACAATCTGCACCAGCACGTCGCCTTCGGGCGTGGAGTACACCTGTTCATCGTCACTCTGTTCATCCGCAGTGCGCCGCACCAGAGAGGTGTACTTGCGCGGCAGTTCATCCTCGTAGATATGCGCGAAGTTCCGCGCTGAGGGTTCGTTCTTCCAGTGCGAATAGTACATCAGCCCAAGCGATGCGGTGGAGTCCTTCTCCGCCGCGGTCTTCGCTGAGCGCCGTTGCGCCGCATAGTAAACTCCGCCGTCCCACGCGGGCGCAATCGCCGTCGCCTGCTCCTGCCCGGCAAACAGCTCCGTCAGCATGCGCACATCAAACTCGCCCATCACACCCGCGTCATACGGCAGATAGTCCTTGTCGAGGAGCGGATGAATATCCGGCAGGCGCAGCACCGGCACCGGCAAGTGCCCCAGGTACGACTCCGGATTCATGATCTCCCAGCTGGATGACGGCGGATGATCCAGCGTTCCGGCGAACGCATCGCTCACGCCGCGGCTGGTCAGCACCGTCGTCTCAAAGTTCAGGCCTTCGCGGTATGCAAACATCAGCGTCTGCTGCAGCATCAGCGGAGCGCGTGCCATCAGCGGCGAATCGCTGTTGTCCCCCATCGCGTCTTCCATCTTCTGCGCAACCTCAGGATCGGTGGCCAGCGTCTTCTTCATCGCCTGCATACCGTAATCCGCAAATACCACCATCGCCTGACCTTCGATCACGGCCTCGCGCGCGGTGTCGGCTTCATCGGTCTGGATATGCTGGTTATCCTCAGCTGCATTGCGCGGAATGTCGTAGTGTGTGACCTCGCTCCACTTCTGCAGGTCCACATGCTGGTCCTGCAGCGCGTGCGTCAGCTCATGCGCCAGCACCGGCTTTTGCAGATCGGGTGCAACCCAGTCCAGCAAATTGATGGTCCTGGTCCTGGGATCGTAGTAGCCCGCCACCTGCTCCGTGAGCAGGCTCAGCAGAAAAGGCCCAAGTTGGAAGTCATGATCCAGCAGACCAAACTTCTTCAGCACGATCTCTGACCGCTCAATCTGCTGCACACTCTTATCCTCTTTCATCTTCGAATCAAAATATTTGTTCGCCTGCGCGCGCGAGATGATGGCGCGCTTCACCGGATGATGAATCGCCAGCTGGCTGTCCGCACTGGCGAATTTCATAATGTCGTCGACAGACTGCAGCAGTTCCTGTGCCTGGGCTTTGGTGAGCGTTGCCTCCGCCGCCTGGGGCGGTACGGCTGGAGCGGTATTGCCTGTGGCGGCTGGCGGCGCGGTCTGCGCGCCCGCAGCTATCGCCATCGCCAATGCAGCGATAACTACTTTCCCTGACAATCTGTGCAATCGGTCCTCCGCCCCGGCCGGGGCGCAAACGTATAATCTACAGTGTATCGGCTTACCCGCCCGGCGCACTATGAACCCCATTCCGCAGACCGAATCCATTCACGCCCAGCTCGCCGCCCTCAACACCCACGCCGGAGTCTATCCGCTCACCGGCAGGGGCTGGCTGCGCGTCACCGGCCCTGACCGCATGCGCTGGCTCGCCGGTATGCTGACCAACGGCATCCAGCAGCTCACACCCGGCCACGGCAACTACAATTTCATCCTCAGCGCGCAGGGCCGCATTCAGGGCGATGCCTATGCTTACGTCCGTCCGGAAGATGTCCTGCTTCAGACCGGCGCCGCCCAGGTGGAGCCCCTGCTCACACTCCTGGACCGCTTTATCATCATGGACGACGTGGAGCTGGCAGACATCACCTCAGAGTGGTACGGCACGGGCCTGACGGGCCCCGCCGGCGCCTCCCTGCTGCATGCCATCGGCCTCCCGGCGGAGGCCCTGGAGCCCATCACCGTCGTCTCCCTGCCCTATAACGGCGCAGAGATTGTGCTGATTGCCTCCTATTCGCCGTCTGCGCCCAGCTTTGAGCTCTGGTCCAGCACCGCAACCGCGCCGCAGCACCTGATCGCCGCCCTCACCACCGCCGGAGCCACCCACTGCGGCCCGGAAGCGCTGGAGGCCCATCGCATTCTCAGCGGCATCCCCGTCTACGGAACTGACATCCGCGAACGCGACCTGCCGCAGGAGACCGCGCAGACTCGTGCCCTGCACTTCTCCAAGGGCTGCTACATCGGGCAGGAGATCGTGGAGCGCATTCGCTCCCGTGGCGCCGTCCATCGCACCCTGACCGGATTCCTGCTGCACGGCGACCTGCCGCCCGCCGGCACCGCCCTGGAACTGGACGGCAAGCCCGCCGGCGAGATCACCAGCTCCGTCCACCTCGGCTACCGCACGGTGGCCCTGGGCTACATCCGCCGCGAGGCTGAGTTGAAGAAGCAGCCCCTCACCTACCCGGGCGGCACGGCAGAGGCCGTCTTGTTGCCGTTCGCGTCCACCACGACCTCAGCCGCATCAAAAGACATGAAGTAGCACTTGAAAGGAACTGGCTATGCCCGACAAACCATTTGTAGTCACTGACCGCCGCAAGTTCACCTCAGAAGGCGAGCTGCGTCCGGATGCAGAGCGCAGCCCGCGCGAAGAAGAGCCCGCCGCACCGGCTCCGCCGACCGCACCGGAGCCGGAAGCCGCATCACCACCAGCCGCCGCCGGAGATGAAGCGCCCACCATGCCTCCCCCGCCCACGCAGGAGGAACGCGAGAAGTCCAGCGCCGCCTACAACACCCTGGTCGGGCACCTGGACACCATGGTGCGTGCCAGCGATCCTTCGCAAGGCCCTATCCCGCCGGTAAACTTCGCCAACATCGTGCACTCCGTCTATATGAACGCCGTGATGCAGCTCGGCCTGGCCGCCCCCGAAGGCCAGAAGCCCCGGCCTGACATTCTGGGCGCGCGCCAGAGCATTGACATGCTCGGCGTGCTCTCGGAAAAGACCAGGGGCAATCTCAACGAAGAAGAAAACCAGCTGCTGGAGACCGTGCTCTTCGAGCTGCGGCTGACCTTCATTGAAGTAACGCAAGCCCTGAGCCGCGCCGCCCAGCAGCAGACGCCGCCCCCGCCTCCCGGCCCGAGCATCGTCCGCTAAAACGATGAACCTGAATCGTCTTTTGGGATTGTGATGAACATCAGTCGTGTTTTCGGGATTGCGATGAACATCAGTTGTCTTTTGGGATTGTGATGAATCTGAGTCACCTTTTGTGATTTTGATGAACATCAGTCATCATTTGAAATTGTGCTGAACCTGAATTGTCTTTTGGAATTGCGAGAAACCTAAGTCATCTTGTTGGAATTGCGAGAAACCTAAGTCATCTTGCTGGGATTGCGATGAACCTGAATCGTCTTTTGGAATTGCGAGAAACCTAAGTCATCTTGCTGGGATTGCGATGAACCTAAGTCATCTTGTTGGGATTGCGATGAACCTGAATCGTCTTTTGAAATTGCGATGATCGTGATTCGTCTTGTTGGGATTAAGCCCCCGGCTTCAGCCGGGGGAGTGCGGGGCTTCAGCCCGCACGAAACGCCACATCCGCTAAGAAAGGGGGCTTTAGCCCCGGAGTGCTGACACGCTAACAATGCAAGCTACGCTCACCATTCTCGGCAGCGGCACCTCCATGGGAGTGCCTACGCTCGGCTGCCCCTGCGCGGTCTGCCACTCCGCGGACCCGCACGACAAGCGCACCCGCCCTTCCGTGCGCATTGAGTTTGGCGGCCACACCGTACTGATTGATACCGGCACCGATTTCCGCCTGCAGGCGCTGCGCGAGAACATCACCAAAGTGGACGCCGTCTTTTACACCCACTCCCACGCCGACCACATCTTCGGTCTGGACGACCTGCGCCCGCTCAGCTTTGGTCCCGGCCGCGCCATTCCTCTCTACGCTGATGCGGCCACGGCAGACACCATTGAGCGCATCTTCGAGTACACCTTCTCCGCGGACAGCAAATACCCGACCAGCGCCAAGGTCCAGATGCACCGCATCACCAGCGATCCTGCGGAGCACGTCACCATCGATCTGCTGGGCGTGAAGTTTGAGCGCATCCCCGTGCAGCACGGCCCGCAGCTCATCTCCGGCTATCGCTTCGGCAGCGCCGCTTACCTTACCGATATGAGCGGCCTCCCTGAATCCAGCCTGCCGCTTCTCGCAGGGCTGGACGTGCTCATTCTGGACGCGCTGCGCCATACGCCGCACCCCAGCCACTCGCACCTGCAGAACTCCATCGCGCTGGTCGAAAAGCTCAAGCCCCGCCAGGCCTGGTTCACTCACATGTCGCACGATCTGCCGCACCAGGCCACCAACGCAGCCCTGCCACCCGGAATGCAGCTTGCTCACGACGGCCTGCGCATCCCCTTTGAGATATAGCCATGCACGTCTATCGCACACTCGAAGAAGCTCATGCCGCGCTCGGCCAACGCGGCGTCGTGGCCACCATCGGCAACTTCGACGGCGTTCACATCGGCCATCGCTGGATGTTCTCTGAGCTCGTCGCTCGTGGCCGCGAACTCGGCCTGCCGGCGGTCGCCATCACCTTTGAACCGCACTCCGCCCGCCTGCTGCGCCCCACCGGTCACCTGAAGCTGATGACGCCGCTGCCGGAGAAGCTGGCACTGCTCAGCGCCACCGGGCTGGATGCAGCCGTCGTGCTCTCCTTCACGCCTGACCTCGCCCATGTCAGCGCCCGCGACTTCGCCCGCCAGACGCTGTGCGACGCTCTGCATGTCGTGGAGGTGCATGAAGGCGAAAACTTCCGCTTCGGCTACCGCGCTGAGGTCGGCGTAGACGGCCTGGCGGAACTGGGCCGCGAGCTTGGCTTCGCTGTTAAAGTTTTCCCCGCGCTGCGCGTGCAGAATGAGATTGTCTCCTCCAGCCGCATCCGCCGCCTGATCGCTGCCGGTCGCGTCAGCCACGCGCGCAAGCTGCTGCAGCGCCCGGTCTCCATCGTCAGCACGCCTGCGCCGGGCCGCGGCTACGGCACGCGCTATGCCGTGCCCACCATCAACCTCGCGCACTACGGCGAACTGCTGCCCGCCAACGGCGTCTACGTGACCTGCATGACGATTGGCGAAGGCGCAGACGCGCGCAGCTTCGATGCCGTCACCAATGTCGGCAATCGCCCGACCTTCGGCGAAGATTCCTTCACCGTTGAAACGCATATTCTTGGCTTTGAACCGGTCACGCTTACGCAGCACACGCCGCTGCGCCTGACCTTCCTGCATCGCCTGCGTGACGAAGCGCGCTGGCCTAATGCGGAGGCGTTGAAGGCGCAGATTGCACGGGACGTTTCGCAGGCGCGGCGCTATCTTCGACTGCTTCATCGGGCGGATGCGACACGCCCCTCCGCGCATCCTGAATAGCATTCGGTTTCGCCGGAGTGGACGGCGCAGCGCTCGTCACCGGAGCCGCCTTAGTCACTGGCGCAGCTTTCGCCGGTGCCGCAGGCTTCGGAGATGAAGCAGCGGCCCCCGGCTTCGACGCACTTCCCGGCTGTGCAGCCGACTTGATCGCAACCGGGGCAGCGCTCACCGCAGACTTCTCCGGCGCAGCCGCAGCAGCCGGAGCGTTCTTCACCGCATCATCTGCCGGGAACACTTCGTTCGGCTTATCGGCAATCGCCACGCGCATAAAGTCCATCCAGATGGGCAGCGCCGCGTGTGCGCCCGTCTCCTTGTCGCCCAGGGTACGCGAAGGATCGTCAAAGCCCACCCAGGTTCCGCACGTCACTGAGGGCGAGAAACCGATGAACCATGCATCCGTAAAATCATTTGTGGTTCCCGTCTTGCCGCCCAGCGGATGTTTCAGTTGCGCGGCGGCCGCTCCGGTTCCTGCCCGTACCACCTGCTGCAGCAGCGTCATCATGGTGCGCGCGGTCTTCACATCAATCACCACCTGTACGCTGGCGTTCTGAGCTTCCAGCGCCATGCCGTCTGTGGTCGTTACCTTGCGAATGAAGTGCGGCTCCAGGCGGATGCCGTCATTCGGAAACACACTGTACGAACTTACCTGCTCGGCAAGCGTCAGGTCTGCCGCGCCAATCGCTACCGGCAGAAACAGCGGCACCGGGCTGGTCACGCCGAAGCGGTGCACCATGTCCACTACCTTCTTCATGCCCACGCGGTCCGCCAGCTTCAGCGCCGGAATATTGCGCGACTCGGCAAACGCATTCAGTAGCGTCATCGTTCCCTTGTAATCGCCCTCGTAGTTATGCGGAGTGTACGGCCCGCCCGGCGTAGAAAACGTGGTCGGCCCATCCACGATCAGGTCGCTCGGCTTCGCGCCGTCTTCGATCGCAGCCGTGTACACATAGGGTTTGAACGACGAGCCTACCTGCCGCTGCGCCTGGGTGGCGCGGTTGAACTGCGACAGGTAGTAATCGCGCCCACCCACCATCGCCAGCACCTCGCCCGTGCTGTTGTCCAGCGCCATCAGCGAGCCCTGCGCTCCCGAATCCTGTTCCAGGATGGCGTGCAGCGGAGCATCGCCGTGAACGATCTGCAGGCCCGCCGCGCCCGCCGCCACATCCGCAATGCGCACATACACAATGTCGCCCGTCCGCAGAAAACTGTCGCCGTCCTTGTTGCCCGTCCACTTCCAATCCTCCGGCGTCATGGCCGCGGTCTGCGCACCGATGCGCAGCAGCACCCGCGCCGGCTTCGCATCCAGCACCAGAGCGTGCAGATACGTTCCCGGCTCCGGCTCCAGCGTCCAGTCAGGATGCCGGTATGTGGTCACGTCATTCCCCGCCAGCACCACGTTCTGCAGATTCCCCTTCCATCCGTGCCTGCGTTCGTACGCGGCCAGCCCATCCTGCACGGCCTTGTTCGCTGTCTTCTGCAGGTCGAGATCGAGCGTGGTATACACGCGCAAGCCCGCCTCATGCACCTCATCTGTCCCGTACTCCTGCTCCAGCTGCTTGCGCACCTCTTCCACAAACCATGGCGCAATAGAGTTCGGCGGCGCAGCCAGGTGCAGGCCCAGCGGAGCATCCTTCGCCTCGTTCGCCTGCTGCTGCGATATCTTGCCGTCCTCCAGCATCTCGCTGATCACCAGGTTGCGGCGCTTCAGCGCGCGCTCAGGATACTTCAGCGGCGAATAACCCTCCGGCCCCTTGGGCAATGCGGCCAGCAGCGCCGCCTCCGGCAGGGTTAGATCCTTCGCATGTTTGCTGAAGTAAAACTCTGATCCCGCTTCAAATCCATACACACCGTGTCCAAGGTAGATCTGGTTCGCGTACAGCGTGAAGATCTGCGGCTTGGTGAAGCGCCGCTCAATCTGGATGGTGAGGAATATCTCCTGTATCTTGCGCCCGAAGCTGCGCTCCGACGAGAGAAACAGGTTGCGCGAGAGCTGCATCGTCAGCGTGGATGCGCCCTGCTCCCGCCCATGCGAGCGCAGATCGCGATACGCCGCGCCCAGCACGCGGATAATGTTCACGCCCCAGTTGCGCTCAAAACTTTTGTCTTCAATGGAGATGATGGCGTTGCGCAGTACCGGCGGAATATCGCCGTAGCTCACCACCACCCGCCGCTCCAGCGCAAAGGAGCCAAACGGGCGGCCCTTCACATCCAGCAGCTCCGTTGTAGTCACTGGCCGGTAGCGCGTCAGTTCGTCAATCTGCGGCAGGTTGGTGCCGTAGATCAGCATCAATCCAACCAGTGAACCGAAGACGGCAGAGAGCAGCAACAGCACGCCGAACGTGACGCGTGCCAGGGTGTGGTGGTCTTTGGGCAGCTTGGGTGTGCGCCATGCGAACGCGGGTTCAGCAGGCTCATCCGCCCGCGCCCCGGTCGGCTCTTCACGGCGCAGCTTCTTCTCGTCCTGATCTGCCGGCTGCTTTTCCGGATCGTTTTGAAAGAGGGTCTGCACCGCATCTCAAACATAGCATGATGCAGCCGCATTCCTATCCGTTGACCGGGCCGTTTACGATTTCAGCTTCAGCACATCCAGCGCCTTGGTGAGCTGGTCATCCATCTTGGGCTTGGCTGCGGGAGTGGCGGAGGGAGTCGCCGGCGTCGCTGCCGGTGCCGTGTCATCATCCTCATCGTCCGCGCTCGCCACATCCGCGCTGGATGCCACCAGCAGCGTCGGCGTGATGCCTTCATCCTCAATCACCTTGCCCGCGGGCGTCTCATACTTGGCCACGGTCAGAATCAGCGCCGCGCCCTCCGGCAGCTCAATGGTCTTCTGCTGCACGCCTTCGCCAAAGGTCTTGTCGCCCACCACGTCGCCGCGATGATTGTCTTCAATGGCCGCGGCCACAATCTCAGACGGCCCCGCCGTCCCGCGATTCACCAGCACGGCCAGCGGTGCGGTGGTGTTCACCGCCTTCCCTGCTTCTGCGGTAAACGTCTGCTTGGGGAACTTCTGGCCCTCCAGCGTGGCGATAGTTCCCTTCGCCAGGAAGAAGTTCGCCAGCTTCACCGCCTGGTCCACATCGCCCGTAGAAACATCGCGTAGATCCAGCAGAATCTTCCGGTTCCCTGCCTTCGGCATCGCCTTCAGCCGCTGCTCAATCTCCTGTACGCGTTCCTTGTCGATGGTGGAAGGCTTGAGCTGCACAATGCTGTTGTTCTCATACTGCGTATCCGCGGTCGCGCCCAGCTCCACATTCACGCGCGTCAGCGTAATCTTCTCCGGCGTGGCCCGCTGCGGGCGGATCACCGAAAGCGTCACCGTGCTTCCCGGCTGCCCCTCCAGCATGATGCGGATCATGGCCGGCGCAATGTCACGGGTGCTGGTGCTTCCAATCGACTCAATGATGTCGCCGTCGTTCAGATTCTGCTTGTCCGCGGGGCTGCCCGGATCGACCGAAACCACCGTGGCATAGCCGAACCGCTTGGCCACGTTGATGCCCACCTGCGCATGGCCCGTCGGGCCGGCCTTGTACGCCGTGTAATCCGCCGCCGTCAGGTAGCTTGAATCGGAGTCAAGTGACTCCAGCAGACCGCGCAGCGCGCCGTTCGTGACCGAATCAATATTCGGGTCCACCACATAATCGCTCTGGATGCGCTGCAGCACTTCGCTGTACACATTGATCTGGCGGTAGGCGCTCGCCGTGCCATCATCGGCGCGCACACTGTGCAGGCTGGAACCCGCAAATGCAAAGACAACCAGAACAACGGAGAAGGTCAGCAGCGAAATCTTGAAGGTCTTGGGCATGAAACTCCACGGGGTGCGGCAAAGATGCTCGGTCACTGTCGTTTAGACGGTACCGCTGTGGAAATGATACCTGAGTACCACTACTGTGGGTGCCCCAGGTCTCGCTTCTGAGACCTGGGCTTGCTGTCCGGCACGCAACCGTTTGACCTCCTCCCCGATGCTTCGTATCATCAAAAGAGTGCCTGACTTGCGTTCCTTATGCACCGCAAACAGCATCCCCCACACCACGGCGGTGTAGCTCAGATGGTTAGAGCGACGGACTCATAACCCGTAGGTCATTGGTTCGATTCCAATCACCGCCACCACAGCAGTTTTCCAGTTGGTGTTCGGGGAAACCACATGGCTAAGTGGCTTTTTTCTTCAAGAAAAAGCCACCCTTTAGGCATCTTCAAGAACCACTTAAACTGGAAGAACTGCTCAAAGCTTGCCTATGGTGGCCATCCCATCCAAAACGCAGCGTGTCGCAGCCGTCATTCCGGCGCGTCTGGCCTCCACCCGCCTGCCCCGCAAGGTGCTGCGCCAGGTCGCCGGTCGCCCGCTCCTCGCCTGGGTGGTCGATGCCGCCCGCTCCTGCCCCCAGTTCGATGAAATCGTCGTCGCGACTGACTCGGATGAAGTCGCCGCTCTCTGCGTCACCCACGGCTGGGCCGTCCGCATGACCGCAGCCGCTCTGCAATCCGGCACCGACCGCCTGCACGCCGTCGCACAAGACGTCCTCGCCGATATCTACGTCAACGTGCAGGGCGACGAACCCTTGCTGCAGCCCTCGCACATCACCGCGCTGCTGCGCCCCTTCGCGCACGAACACGTGCAGGTCTCCACCATCAAGACGCTCTGCACTCCGGAAAATATCGCCAATCCAAATGCGGTAAAAGTCGTGACCGCCGCCGATGGCCGCGCGCTGTACTTCTCCCGCGCCACCATTCCGTTTGATCGCGATGCCGTCGGCGCGGGCTACTGGAAGCACATCGGCCTCTACGCCTACCGCCGCGAAGCCCTGCTGCGCTTCCCCACGCTGCCCGCCAGCCGTCTGGAAGCCACGGAGCGGCTGGAGCAGCTGCGCTGGCTCGAAAACGGCGTGGATATTTATGTGGAACCGGTCGAAGCAGACACCATCGGCGTGGATACGGAAGACGACCTGCGCATCGTGGAAGAGATCCTGCGCCGCCGCTAGACTTCGTCCGCAGCACGGCGGAGCTTTCGCGCGCCGTCGCTAAATCGTCTCAAACTCCAGCCGCAGCCAATCGCCTTCCACTGTCGCGCGCACTGACTCCAGCGACTTCACGATCCACGTCGCCTCATGCAACTGTTCCGCGCTGTAGAAGCCAAGCACGCCCAGCACATTCGATCCTGCAGCCACGCCCGCGCCTACGCCCGACGGCGCATCCTCCACCACCACGCACTCCTTCACGTCGAAGCCGAGAATCTCCGCGCCTTTGCGGTACGGCTCCGGATCGGGCTTTCCCACGGTCACAGAATCCGCCGTGATCATCTTCTCCGGCACCGGAACACTCGCCGCCGCCAACCGGCACGTCGCCAGCCGCGTGGAGGCCGACGTCACAATGGTCCAGCGATCCTTGGGCAGTGAATTCAGCAGCTCCAGCACACCCGGCAGCAGCCTGGTATCGGCCACGTCATTCACTTCAATATCTTCAATCACCTTCAGCCCGACCAGCGGATCGATATCCGGCCGCAGCGTGCGCACCGTATCAATGGCGCGGCGTCCATGCGTGATGTGCAGCGCGTGCGCCCGGTCCACGCCGTAGATGTCTGCCCACTGCGACCAGCAGCGTTCCACGGAACTCAGGGAGCTGACCAGCACACCATCCATATCGAAGAGCAGGCCACGGGTTTTGATGGAAATCGTCTGGCTCAAGCCTTCTCACCGTCCAGCACAAAAGTCTGTGCCGCGGCCAGCACCTTCTCCACCGTCTCCTTTGACGGCCCTTCACAATACACGCGCAGCAGCGGCTCCGTGCCGGATGCGCGCAGCAGCAGCCAGGTCTCCGCCGTCTTCGGGCTCTTCTTCGCGCCCGGATTGTCGAGGAAGAACTTGATGCCGTCCATCGTCTCCACGCGCAGCACCTTCATGCCCGCAAACTCGCTCACGCCGGCCTTCGCCCGCGCAATGGCTCCCTGCTTGATCTCGTCCGTGATGTGCATATCCACGCGGCCATACTCATGCACGCCAAACTCATCCTGCAGCGCCTTGACCAACTGCCCCAGCGTCTTCTTCTCTTCCGCCATCACGTTGGCCAGCACCAGTGAATTCAGCAGCCCATCACGCTCCGGCAGATGCCGTGCAATGCCGATGCCGCCGGACTCTTCGCCGCCGATCAGAATCTCATGCTCCAGGATCAGGTCCGTCACAAACTTGAATCCGATGCCGTGCTCATGCAGCCTGCGTCCATGCTTCTTCGCAATGCGGTCCAGCATCAGCGTGGTGTTGAACGCGCGCGTCACATCCCCCGGCCACTTCTTGCGCTCCAGCAGCCAGTTCAGCATGACGGCAAAGATCATGTGCGATGTCACCACGTTGCCGTGCTCATCCACCGCGCCGATGCGGTCGGCGTCGCCGTCGGTGATCAGTCCGGCGTCACACTTGTTGGCCACCACGGCATCGCGCGTCGCCTGGATGTGCGGCATGATCGGCTCCGGATTGATTCCAGGAAAGAGCGGGTCCTGCTGGTTGCGGATCTCCACAAACGCAACGCCCGCATCCTTGAAGATCTTCGCAATCACGCCGCTGCCCGTACCGTACATTGGATCGATCAGAAACTTGTAGCCCGACGCCGCAATCGCCTTCAGATCTACAAAGGCCTTAATCGCCTCAAGATACTGCGGATGAAAATCCACTTCCGTAATCGCCGCCGGCTTCTCTGCCGCAGGCAGCGGCTTCTCCAGATAGCTCTCAATCGCCGCGATGATCGAAGGCTTGCCCGCGCCGCCGTAGCTCGCCTTGTACTTCACACCGTTCCAGTTCGCCGGATTATGGCTGGACGTGATCATCACGCCGCCCGCCGCCTTGCGATGCAGCACATCAAACGACAGCGCCGGAGTGGACGTGATGCGGTCCGCAAAAAATATCGGCACGCCCGCGCCTGCCAGCGTCTCCGCCACCAGCGCGGCAAACCGCCGGGAGCCGAAGCGCGTGTCATACGCAATGCAGACGCCCTTCTTTGCGCCGTCTTCCACTTCCAGCACATAGTGCGCAATCGCTGCTGCCGCCGTGCGCACATTGGCGTAGGTAAAATCATCCGCGATCACGCCGCGCCAGCCATCCGTACCAAACTTCACTACTGTCTTCTTCGCCGCCATTACCGCTCCTCGATCCATCTCTATCTGCACCGCTCGCATTACTTCGACCCTTCACGGTAACCGGGCGAAGCGATCCGCCGTCCGCGCAGGGCCTAAATCAGTTCCGTCTTCTTCTCCGCCGCCAGCCGTTTCACAATCTCGCCGACGCGCTGCGAATTCTCCAGCGTGGTGATGAGCAGAGCATCCTCCGTCTCCACAACGACGAGGTTCTCTACGCCGACCAGCGATACCGTCTTGCCCGGCGCATAGACATAATTGCCCTTTGCATCAATAGCCATGGCCTGCGCCGCTTCCACCACATTCTGCTGCGCATCGGCGCCCATCGCTTTCGCCGCCAGCTTATGCTCATGCAGCGCGGCCCACGATCCCAGATCGTTCCACGCAAAATCTCCCGGCACGCAAAGTATCTTCGCGCCCTCCGTGCTGTGCGATGCCGGCTCCAGCACCGCATAATCCACGCTGATGGATTCACACTTGCCATACTCGGCAGCGAACACGCGCTCAAACTCCGGCGTTCCGTACGCCTTCGCAATCGCCTCCAGCGGAGCCACCAGGCCCGGCGCATGTTTGCGGATCGCATTCGCCAGCGTGCGCGCGCTCCATAGAAAGATGCCGCTGTTCCACTCATAATTCCCCGCGGCCAGAAACTCCTCAGCCTGCGCGCGGTCCGGCTTCTCGCGGAATCGCGTCACTGCGTAAACCGGCACGCTGCCCTCACGCACCGTCTCACCCAGTTCGATATAGCCGTAGCCCGTCTCCGCGCGCGTAGGCGGCACACCCAGCACCACAATATTTTCGCCGGCCGCCGCCAGCTCAATCGCCGTCTGCAGCACCTCGGTAAAGCGCGCGTTGTCTTGCACCACCTGGTCTGACGGAAAGATTCCGATCACCGTCTCCGGCGCGGTCGGCTCCAGCAAAAAAGCAGCCAGCGCACACGCGGGCGCAGTGTTGCGCGCGACCGGCTCACTCAAAATATGTGCAGGATTCAGCTCCGGAAGCTGCCCGGTAATCGTCTCGCTCAGCAGCGCATTCGTGATCACCCAGATATCGCTCGCCGCGGCCAGCGAACCCAGCCGGTCCGCCGTCTGCTGGATCATCGAACGCTCGCCGTCCAGCACCAGCACCTGCTTGGCGCGGGCGCGACGGCTGCGCGGCCAGAAGCGCGTTCCGCTTCCTCCCGCCAGAATCACCGGCGCAAACACAATCGGATTGGGGATCTGGTCCGTCAAGATATTTCGTTCACAAATATCAAACGGGCTGCAGCATTCGCTACAGCCCGCTCACTCCTACAAGATTACGCCAGTTTCCCGAAGAATTCCTTCATCCGCGCAATGCCCTTGTCCACCACCTCAGGCGCAGCCGCGTACGAAAGCCGGATGTGGTTCGCCGTGCCGAATGCCTCGCCCGGAACGCACACCACGTGCGCCTCGCTCAGCAGCCGGGCCGCCACGTCTGCCGCACTGGTCACGCCGCCCTTGCCGAAGAAAGCTGACACATTCGGATACGCATAGAATGCGCCCTCCGGCACCGTGCAGGTCACGCCGGGAATCGTCTTCAATCCTGCCAGAATGCGGTCGCGCAGCGTCAGAAAATCCGCCCGCATCACCGACACGCACTCCTGCGACGCCGTCAGCGCAGCAATGGACGCCTTCTGCACCATGCTCGCCGCGTTTGACGTGGACTGCGACTGCAGCTTGCCCATGGCCGCAATAATCGGCTTCGGTCCCAGCGCATAGCCCGCGCGCCAGCCCGTCATGGCATAGGTCTTGGAGAGCGAACCCAGCACCACCACGTGCTCCTTGCAATCCACAAACGAACCGCCGGAGATCGACGTGCCGGTGTACTGCAGGTACGCGTAGCACTCGTCCAGCAGCAGGTAGATGCCCTTGCTGTGCGCCAGCCGCACAATCGCTTCCAGGTCAGCCGGTGCAATCACCGCGCCCGACGGGTTCGACGGCGAGTTCAGAATAATGGCCTTGGTCTTCGGCGTGATCGCGGCCTCAATCATCTTCGCCGTGATGCGGAAGTTCTCGCGCTCCTCGCTCTCCACGAACACCACCTTGCCGCCCGCGTACTGAATGATGTCTTTGAAGCTGACCCAGTACGGCACCGGCAGGATGACCTCATCGCCATGATCCACCAGCACCTGGATCACATTGAACAGCGCCAGCTTGCCGCCGGTCGTGAACACGCACTCTTCCGGCGTATAGCTCGATCCGAAATCAGCCGCGTGCCGCTCCACCACCGCCTTGCGCACCTCCGGAATGCCGGAGACCGCCGTGTAGCGCGTGAAGTTCGCCTCAATCGCATCGATGGCTGCCTGCTTGATGTGTGCCGGTGTCGCGAAGTGGGGCTCGCCGGCGCCAAAGTCAGCCAGGTCAATCCCCTTCGCCTTCAGCGCGAGCGCATTGGCCGTAATCGCCATGGTGGCCGAGACTTCAATGCGGTTGATGCGGTCTGCGAATATCTTCTTGGGCGTGGACGCAGCCACGGCTGCGGGAGTTGCGACAGGTGTGCTCATATCCACAGTTTCGCAGATTTGGCCCTGCAGATAAAGTGCTGTGCGTCATAAAACCGGCAGAAGCAGAAGGAAAGTCCCGGAAACTACTGGATCTCAGTATGTTTCTTCACGTCGGCTTCGCGCGCCACCCGCGCCGCCAGCCGCTCGATCACCAGCGGCGGCACCAGCCCCTCAATCGAGCCGCCCAGCCGGAAGACGTTCTTGATCATCCGCGAGCTGATGTAGCTGTACTTCTCCGCCGGCGTCATGAACACCGTCTCCAGGTCCGCTGAAAGCCGCCGGTTCATCAGCGCCATCTGCAGCTCGTACTCATAATCGCTGATGGCCCGGATGCCGCGAATCAGCGCCGTCGCCTTTTCCTGCCGCGCAAAATCCACCAGCAGCCCGTTGAAAGTCGCCACCGATACATTGGGGAACGCCGTGGTCGATGCCTTGATCATCTCCACCCGCTCCTCCACAGAGAACAGCGGATTCTTCGATTCATTGCGCAGGATCGCCACCACCAGGTGGTCAAATATCTTCGCGCCGCGCGCAATCAGGTCCAGATGCCCGTTGGTCAGCGGGTCAAAGGTGCCGGGATAGATGGCTTTTACCAGATTCATGGCAGGTTTCAGCATACGGCGGCAGCGCCAGCCTAGCAAATTCGGCCTACCGGATTATGCACTGAAAAATTCATGCACAACGGTACATCGGCGTGCGTAAGATGAACGGCGCCGCCCGGCAGCCGCTCACCGCGCGCTCCGGCAGCACACTACCTGCAAGGAGAGACGTACGCATGTCTGAGACTTCCCCCGCTTCCCTCGCGAACCCCGGCCCGCTCGGGCTCGCCGCCTTCGGCCTGACCACCATCGTTCTCAGCTCCATCAACGCGGGCCTTATCCCGCATGAAGCCGTCGCCGTGGTCGTGCCGCTGGCCTTTGCCTACGGCGGGCTGGCGCAGATCATCGCCGGCATCCTCGAATTTCGCACCGGCAACACCTTCGGTATGGTCGCCTTCACCTCCTACGGCGCCTTCTGGTGGTGGTTCGCCTTCCTCCAGTGGACGCTTGGCAATGGCTGGCTCAAAGCGCCGCCAGCCTCCGGCGTCGCCGTGGTGCTGCTGGCCTGGGGCATCTTCACCTTCCTCATGTGGATCGTCTCCTTCCGCACCAGCAAAGCCGTGTGGAGCATCTTTCTCCTGCTCTGGATCACGTTCTTCCTGCTCGCCGCAGCCGATTTCGGACACGCCACCGGCCACCTCGGAGGCATCTTCGGCCTCATCACCGGCGTCGACGCCCTCCTCGTCGCCTTCATCGAAGTCCTGAACGCCACCGCAAAAAAGGTCGTCATCCCCCTCGGCGCGCCCATTGTCAGCTAATGGCAGCAAGTCAGCTAATTAGCAAGTCAGCAAGTCAGCAAGTCAGACGAAAACTAAAGCAATCCACCTCAGAAAACAAGATGGCCGCGAGAGAAGGTTCTCTCGCGGCCATCTTGTTTAGCTTGTCATTCTGAGCATTCTGTTTAGCTTGTCATTCTGAGCGTAGCGAAGAATCTCAATATTTCATCCAGCCACATACCCTGAGTGGGACATCGTCGCCATGCTATGGCCGCCCTTCGCTGACTTGCTGACTCGCTTCCTAGGCTGACTTGCTGCTTTTCCCCTTCACCACCGCCGCCGCTTCCGCTTCCCCGCCCGCAGGAACCTCGGGCACATCCGCCTTCACGCTGCCGTCGATGCCCAGTTTCTTGCGCAGTTCCGCGTTGATGCGGCCGTAGACTTCTTTATTCTCTTTCAGCATCCCGCGAACGCTCTCGCGTCCCTGGCCCAGCCGTTCTCCCGAATAGCTGTACCACGCGCCAGACTTCTCCACGATGTTGTTCGCCACCGCCAGGTCCAGCACATCGCCCTCGCGCGAGATGCCCTCGCCATACAGAATGTCGAACTCAGCGTCGCGGAACGGCGCCGCCACCTTGTTCTTCACGATCTTCACCTTGGTCCGCGAGCCGACGACGACGTCGCCGTCCTTCACCGCGCCAATGCGCCGGATATCGATACGCACCGACGAATAGAACTTCAACGCCTTGCCGCCCGTCGTCGTCTCCGGATTGCCGAACATCACGCCGATCTTCTCGCGGATCTGGTTGATGAAGATCAGGCTGGTGCGCGACTTCGCCACCGTGCCCGTCAGCTTGCGCAGCGCCTGGCTCATCAGCCGAGCCTGCAATCCCATGTGCGAATCGCCCATCTCGCCGTCCAGTTCCGCCTTCGGCACCAGCGCGGCTACCGAGTCCACCACCAGCACGTCAATCGCGCCCGACCGCACCAGCGCCTCGGTAATCTCCAGCGCCTGCTCGCCATAGTCCGGCTGCGAGACCAGCAGATTGTCTACATCCACGCCCAGCTTCTTGGCGTAACCCGGGTCCAGCGCATGCTCGGCGTCCACAAACGCCGCCAGTCCGCCGGCCTTCTGCGCCTCGGCAATAATCTGCAGCGTAATGGTCGTCTTGCCCGACGATTCCGGCCCAAATATCTCAATCACGCGCCCGCGCGGCACACCGCCCACACCCAGCGCAGCGTCAAACGAGATCGATCCCGTAGAGATGACGGCGATCGGTACGATAGCCTCTTTCGATCCCAGCCGCATGATCGATCCCTTGCCAAACTGCTTCTCAATCTGCGCCAGTGCCACCTCTACTGCTTTTGCCCGATTTGCATCATCTGCCACGATATTTCTCCTTTGTTTTCCTGCGATCTCTCCCCAAACTGGCGGATTCTTGTTCACCTGGTTACAGCCAATGAGGGAAGACTAACACGAATATTTAGCGAAAGCGAATAAAAAACGAAGTATATAATTCCCTGATGAATTGCCCGACAACAAATTCCTCCGCAACTCTGCCTGTACTCTCTCTGGTAGTGGCACTATTGGCTGTTTTTGTCGGTCCTATTCTTACGTGGAAGTTAACCGGTAGGCAAATCAAGGAAGCACGAGACGCCACTGACAAACAATTGGAAGCGGCGAAGCGATCGGCAAATAAGCAAATTGTCGCTCCGATGCGTGAAGCATGGATTAGCAAACTTCGAGAAAAAATAGCCCAATTTATTGCAAATTTGAACTATGTCACCTCCATGGGAAACCAAGCACCGATGCTTGAGGCTCGCGAAATCCAACGCCTGCAGGTAGAGATTACGCTCATGCTTAATCCGAACGAACCAGATCACAATGCTTTAGTGGTAACACTTCTAAAGTTAACCAATCTCCTATCGAGAGCGCACCGAGGAGAAAACTGTACAGCCGAGTATGGAGCTCAATGTGGTGAGGTATTTCGTCTTTCTCAGATCATATTGAGAAAGGAATGGAACCGCGTGAAAACTGAAGATGCAAACTAGTCACCTCTTCAGCAAATCCACCGGCTCATTCACATCATTAATCCTGAAAAACTGTGCCAGCGAAGGATGCCGCTTCTCCACCGCCTTGAACATCTCCCACGCCACCCGCCGGTAGCTGTAGTGCCCTGCCACCGTGCTGCGCAGCTCCGCGATGTACAGCGCCTCGGCGAAGTCCATCTTGAACAGGCTCCGGCAGCGCGTCCCCAGCGGCAGCAGATACTGCGCGCTCGCCCCCGCCTCCTTCACCCCTGAATGCGCCAGCGCGCGATACGCCCCGTGAGCCTCTTCCATCGCCGCAGTGTACTTCACATGCAGCCCGCTCTCGGCCAGCGTCGGCTGTCCCGGCGCATCTGGCAGTTCAAAGCCGTGTACGTCGCTCCACGGCTGCATCAGCTGCACGCACTTCCTGTGCCGGTGCATGTCCCGGAACCCGCCGATATCCATCAAAATATCGAATGCAAACCCCTGCCCGCTGCTGAACGCGCGCAGCAGCTCGTCATGCCGTCCACGCCGTGCCGCGCCCAGCTTCACAATCTCATCGCGCCGCTGCGCGTCCAGCGCCGCCACCTGCTCCCGCAGTTGCCGGTACGAATAATCGCAGTGCGGATACAGCAGGCTCGCCGCCAGTTCCACCTCCAGCGTCGTATTCTCCACCAGGTCCACCACCGGGGCCGCTGCAATCGCCGCCCCCGCCATCAGTTCCGCCGCCGCCTGCGCCAGCTCCGGCGCTGTCTGCATGGCGTACTCATTCGCCGCCGCATACTTCACCAGCGTGGGCGAAACCTTCACCTCGCGCAGCAGCACCGCCTTCGCCCGCTCGCTGCACAGCCCGCCGCTTGAATCCGCCGAGCATATCTCCTGCAGCAGCACCCGCGCCTCATCGTGCCCCACATCCCACGCCGGACCGGCGGCCGCGGCCTTCAGCTTCGCGCCCAGCTCGCGCACCTCGGCAAATCCGCTGGAAAGCAGGCGGCTGACCTGCGTCTCCAGGGTGCGCGCATTCACAATCTGCCCCAGCGAAGTATTCGTCGCCAGTGGCAGCATGTAACGCGCAATGTCAAACGCCCGCGCCTTCAGCGTGCGCGTGTAGGCTCCCTCTTCCATCTCCGCCGGCTTCGGCACGGAGCGCTTCAGCGCCTCCAGCATCCCCGCGCTCACCGCATCGTATCCGGCAAAGAGATTTTCTATCGCCGCCGTATACTCCGGCGTCTTCTCTGCCAGGTTCGGCGTGTACCATCCCGATTTTCTGAAGTTCTGGTAGCGCGTACTGCGCTCCTGCCCGTCCCAGCGCTGCTCGTCCACAATGGAGACGGCCGCCAGCAGGCTCAGCTTCTCCAGCGCGAACGCCACATGCGCCAGGTCGGCGATGGAGCGGTGGCCATACTGAAAGTAAAACGTGTTCAGAAACTCTTCAGCCCGCTGCGAACTAATCTCGGCCAGCGACTCCTTCATGCTCAGCGACGAGCGCGAGTACTTCGCCATGGCGTAGGCCAGCACCTCAGGCTCTGCGCCGAAGACGGCATACACATCGGTCTGGTTGGCGGTTGGATCAGCTTCGGCGGCCTGGCGCGCAGTGGCCTGCGCCTTGTTCGGTAGAGTAGTCATCGTGCCCCCAAGCATATACGGACATGGCCTGAGGAAAGGACGGCCTTTCATGCCGCCGGAAACCGCCGGGATGCTCCCGCCGGATTGCCCGCGAAAATCATCACCCCGCATCATTCCTGCGGTATAGTGCTTCATACTCTGCATTTTCCCGTTTTGCTGGAGGATCTCCCTTTGTCCGCACCTGCACCGGATTCACAGGCTCTGCCGCTGCGCGTTGAGAGCCTCGTCAAGCGCTTCGGCACGCTCACCGCGGTCGACTCCATCAGCCTGCAGGTGCAGGCGGGCGAAGCACTTGGCCTGCTTGGCCCCAACGGCGCGGGCAAGAGCACGCTCATCCGCGCCATCGTGGGCCGTGTGCTGCCCGATGCGGGCACCGTCTCCATCTTCGGCCACGCTGCCGGCTCGCCCGCCGCGCGCCAGACCATCGGCTGGGTGCCGCAGGACCTCGCGCTCTACCCGCGGCTCACCTGCCAGGAAAATCTGCTGGCCTTTGGCCGCTACCACGGGCTCAGCGGCAGCGCCCTGCACGATGCCGTGAAGTGGTGCCTGAACTGGGCCTCTCTGGACGACCGCGCCGGCGAACGCGTGAAGAATCTCTCCGGCGGCATGAAGCGCCGCCTGAACATGGCCGCCGGCATGATCCACCGGCCTCGACTTGTGCTGATGGACGAACCCACCGTCGGCGTTGACCCGCAGTCGCGCAACCGCATCTTCGAGATGATCGAACAGCTCCACCACGAAGGCGTGACCCTGATCTACACCACCCACTACATGGAAGAGGCAGAGCGCCTGTGCAACCGCATCGCCATTGTGGACCACGGCAAGATTATCGCCCTGGGCAGCGCGCCGGAGCTGGTGCAGCACTCCTTCGGCACCCGCAACCAGGTGGAAGCACGCTTCTCCAGCGATGCGGAAAGCGTTGCCGCATGGGCAACCGCACGCGGCGGACGCATGGCCGGAGAGACCGCTGTCTTCTCCGTGGAACATCCCACTGAGATCGCCGCCCTGCTTGACTCCGCCGTGCAGGCCAACCTGCAACTGACCGACCTGCGGCTGCAGCGGCCCAACCTTGAATCTGTTTTCCTTGACCTTACCGGAAGGGATCTGCGCGAATGATATTTCCCATTATCCGCACTGCATGGGCCGGGCTACGCCGCGACGGTGCCGCGCTGGCCTTGAGCTTTGTGCTTCCCATCGTCTTCTTCAGCATCTTCGCCGTCATCTTCGGCGGCCATCGCGATGGTATGCCCAAAGTCGCCGTCATCGTTGTCGACCTGGACCACTCGACTGGCTCACAGCGGCTCGTCAAGGGCCTGCAGAGCGAAGGCTCGCTCAACGCGCTGGTGCGTCCTGAGGCAAAGAAAGGCGTGCAGCAGCCTGATTACACTGCAGCCACGGCTGAGGCGGCCATCAAGGCTGGCACCGCCTCCGTCGCGCTGATCATTCCGCCGGGCTACGGCGCGAATCCCATCTCCTTCGGCCCCAACCCCGATGCTCCGCAGATTGAGATGCTGCGCGACGCCAGCGACGAGATCGCGCCCCAGGTGGTCACGGGATTGCTGCAGAAGGTCGTCATGACCTCCATGCCGGACGTGCTGATGGACCAGGGCACCAAAATGATGGACCAGTACGCCGGCGGCCTGACCGCGCAACAGCGCAAGTACATGGATGACGCTGAAGCCCGCCTGCGCAACCGCATGGCCGGCGGTGATGCAGGCGGCAAGGGCGTTGGCCTCGGCAATATGGTTCCCGTCAAGGAACGCATTGTGGTGGGCGAGAACAAGGATATGGTGTCGTTCTATGCAGCGGCCATCGGCGTGATGTTCCTGCTCTTCACTACCACCGGCGCTGCCGGCTCCCTGCTGGATGAAGCCGAAAGCGGCACCATGGACCGCGTGCTCAGTTCACGCGTTACCATGACGTCGCTGCTCGGCGGCAAGCTCGGCTTCAATATGCTGCTCGCCTTTGCTCAGCTCACGCTGATGTTTCTCTGGGCGAAGACGATGTTCAAACTCGATCTCTTCTCGCACCTGCCCGGCTTTATCGTGATGGGTCTGGTCACGGCCTTCGCCGTCAGCGCCTTCGGGCTGCTGCTGGCCAGCGTGTGCGCCACCCGCGCCCAGCTTGGCTCGCTCTCCACCCTGCTCATCCTGGTGATGTCTTCGGTTGGCGGCAGCATGTTCCCGCGCTTCCTTATGCCGCTGGCCATGCAGAAGGCGGGCCTCTTCACCATCAACGCCTGGGCCATCGATGGCTTCACCAAAGTCTTCTGGCGCGATGAACCGGTCAGTCACCTGTGGCCCCAGGTCGCCGTACTGCTGGCCGCGGGCATCGTGCTCTTCGCCATCGCCCGCCGCCTCGCCCGCCGCTGGGAGTTCTCATAAAACGCAGTGGTATTCCGATCTAAAACTTAACAGTGATGACGGTGATTGCAAGGATCTCCCCAAATCCCGTCTTTTGCTTTTCACCGTCATCCAAAAATCACTGTCATCACTGTTAAGCCTTTCTTTTCCCTATAATGGAAATCCATGTCCACCCTTACCAACCGTATTGCACTCGTAACCGGGGCGTCGCAGGGCATTGGCCGTGCCTGCGCGCTTGAACTCGCCCGCGCGGGCGCCCACGTGGCCCTGGCCGCACGCACGCTCGACAAACTGGAAGCCGTAGCCGCTGAGATCACCGCTGCCGGCGGCACCGCGCACGCCTTCGCCCTCGACGTCTCCAGCGAAGACTCCATCAAGGCCTGCGCCAAGGCCGTCATTGCTCACTTCGGCAAAGTCGAAATCCTCGTCAACAACGCCGGCATCACCCGCGACGGTCTGATGATGCGCATGAAGCGCGACGACTGGGACGCCGTACTCACCACCAATCTGACCGGAGCCTTCCTGCTCACGCAGGCATGCGTCTCGTCTCTGCTGAAGAACCGCTGGGGCCGCATCATCAACATCACTTCGGTCGTGGGCGAGATCGGTCAGGCGGGGCAGGCCAACTACGCCGCCTCCAAAGCCGGCCTCATCGGACTCACCAAGTCGCTGGCGCGCGAGCTTGCCAGCCGCGGCATCACCGTCAACGCGGTCGCGCCCGGCTTCATCCAGACCGCCATGACCCATGTCCTGACCGAGGAGCAGAAGGCCGCATTCAATACGCAGATCCCACTCGGCCGCATCGGTACTGACGCGGACATAGCCCACGCCGTCGCCTTCCTCGCATCGGAAGAGGCCGCCTACATCACCGGCCACACGCTCGACGTGAACGGCGGCATGCACATGGCGTAGGTTCTGGCTTGCTGTTGGTTTTGGTTTGTCATTCTGACCCTGAGGGAAACGAAGGGGAAGAATCTCAAATCTCGTTGTCACCACAAACGCGGGTGCCCCAGATCTCGCTTCTGAGACCTGGGTGCGATGCCCAAACCACCACCGCCGCCCATGGAAACACGCATCACAATCCGCATCGCCGAATCCCCCGCTGACCTCACCGCACTCGGCGCGATCTTCCGCGAGTACGCTGCCTACCTGCAGCAGCACCTCGGCTTCCAGCACATCTGCATGCCTACCTACGAGCAGGAGATCGCCGCCCTGCCCGGACGCTACGGACCGCCTGACGGCATTCTGCTGATCGCGCTGGTGGACGAAGCCCCCGCAGGCTGCATCGCCGTGCAGCGTGTACCCGATCATCATCTCCTGCCCGGCGATGCCACCGCCGGCGAGTTGAAACGCCTCTACGTCCGCCCTGAATTCCGCGGCCACCGGCTCGGCCATCGCCTGACGGAAGCCGCTCTCGCCTTCGCGCGCGGCCACCGCTATGACGCCCTCTACCTCGATACCGTGCCCTCGCGCATGACCCATGCCAACGCCAACTATGCCGCTCTCGGTTTTTTGCCCGCGCCACGCTACAACAGCAACACCGACGAAGGCGTCTGCCACTTCCGCCTCGACCTGCGCCAGCCAGTCTAGAATCAACCTGAGTCCTTCCCCGCAATCAACTCGTCAGCACAGGGAGAGGAACCACCTCATGAAAAAGTTTGCGCTTGCAATCTGCCTGCTCTTCGCATCCACCATCTGCGCCCACGCCAAAACGCCGCCCAATCCGGCAAGCTATCCCATCACTATTCACGTTACAGGCTCGCATCTCGTACCCCAGAATGGAGAGGATCGAGAACACCTTGATGTTGTCATCGACGGACAACGCTACGAATTGAGAAGTACCGACCCGGGCAAGACCTGGGTTTTTCGCTTAGGCGATTACAAGGCGCGCCTCACCGCATCGCAATCAACGCCTTACGATTTTTTCTACATGTACGAGTTATTGCTCCCAGATAACTCAACCCGTCAATTCCAGGTGATTGGCATTCCCGATCCCACGCTCCTACCCACCGCACACTAACGCACCCACAATCCCTGGCCTCCGCTGACCGGCAATGCACAACCGCTGCTCGCGTGCGGACTCAAGTAAGGCAACAGGTACCCATTGCTGTACGCATCTTGAAAGGTACTCTTTTGCCGCGTTTTTATTGAAGAAAATCAAATTAGCGCTTGCCCTGCTTTCACGCGCTATTTACTTTGTTGCTAATGCAACATCTAGAAACCATGATCGAGACCAGCGATACCACTTCAGGAACCGGCCAGGAACGCAATATGGACGCGCGCTCCCTCAGCATCGGCACCACGATTCGCGGCTACCGGCTGCAGCGCGGCATGTCGCAGGGTGACATTGAAAAGCGTACCGGCCTGCTGCGCTGCTACCTCTCCCGCGTGGAGAACGGCCACACCGTCCCCTCGCTGGACACGCTGGCCAAGATCGCGCTTGCCATGGAGATTCCGCTCTCACAGTTTTTTGTGGAAGAGGGCGCGCCCGCGGAGATGCAGAGCCCCACGCTGAATGAGGACGAGATTCGTTTCCTCTCGCAGATCCAGCGCTACTCCTCCAACCTGAGTGACAGCGACCGCAAGCTTCTGCTGGCCATGGTGCGCAAGTTCGCCGCCACTGCCCTCAGCTAGATATTTTGGGATTGTAACGACAGTAAACCGGCAGTCAAATATTCCTGGCTAAGCCCCTCACTGAGGGGCTTTTCTTTTTACGCCATACCCGCCGTAAAGCTCGACAGCCAATAACCCGCCAGCGCCAGCACCAGCGCGGCCACTACGAACACCATCTTCTGCCGCGCCAGATACCGCACCCGCCCCGCCGTCATGCGCGGCAGCAGCGGCACGCCCAGCACCAGCCCGGAGAGGAATCCGCCGATGTGCGCCATGTTGTCAATGTGTACGCCGAAGTCATGCACTGAAGTCGCCAGCCCGATCACCAGGTTCAGCAGTGCGAACTGGATCACGCTGCGCCGCAGCTTCTTCAGCTCCGGCCACGGGATCGGCAGCCGCTTGTTGCTGAGCAGCACGATCAGAATTCCGGCGATGCCGAACACCGCGCCCGACGCGCCCGCGCCGATGATCTGCGGATGCATCGCCGTGCTCAGCAGATTGCCCGCCACGCCCGTCAGCACATAGGTCGCAGCCAGACCCCACGGCCCCAGCAGCGGCTCGCCCAGCAGTCCCAGGTTCCACAGGCACCACATATTCGTCGCCAGATGCAGCGCGCCCACATGCACAAACGTAGCCGTCACCAGCCGCCACCACTGCCCGCGGAACAATCCGTCCATGGCCACGCCGTTGTAATCGGCCCAGCCCAGATTCGCGCCCCAGTGCACCAGATTGGCCGATTGCGGCGAAGTGGGCGACACGCCATGCACCACCATCACAACAAACACGGCGATGTTGATCGCGGTCAGCGCATAGGTCGCGGGCGAACCCATCGGGTTCCAGCCACTGCGTTCGCGGTGCTGCGGCGCCGCCTGTATCTCGTCCGGAATGGCGACCCGCTCACCGGTTGGCGTCAGAATCTCGCCGTGCGGATGCCCGCCTTCTTCATAATGGGATGAATTCATCTGCATTTAACCGTATCCTGCCGCGCTTCCTCTGACAAATAGATGCAAAATACGCCGGAATTTGTGCATTGGAAAATGCACAGCCCCCTCTGCGCATAAAATTGCTGTATCCGCACGTGCAGCTCTGGAGCAAGCCTTGTCCTCGACCAAGATTCGCCGCGCCCTTCTGTCCGTCACTGATAAAACCGGCCTTGTTGATTTTGCCCGTTCCCTCGCCGCACATCACGTCGATCTCATCTCCACCGGAGGCACCGCCAAAGCGCTCCGCGACGCCGGCCTCGCCGTGCGCGACATCTCTGACCTCACCGGCTTTCCCGAGATGCTCGATGGCCGCGTGAAGACGCTGCACCCCAAGGTGCATGGCGGCATCCTGCACATCCGCGGCAACGCGGAGCACATGGCCGCCATCGCCGAGCACCGGATTGAACCCATTGATATGGTCGTGGTCAATCTCTACGCCTTTGAGAAGACCGCGCAGAAGCCCGGTGTGGAGTTCGCTCACATCATCGAGAACATTGATATCGGCGGCCCCAGCATGGTGCGTTCCGCTGCCAAGAACTTTGAAGACGTGGCCATCGTCACCTCCGCGGCAGACTATCCCACCCTCATCGCCGAGCTTGACGCCAACGGCGGCACCCTCTCGCGCGCCACCCGCTGGCAGCTGGCGAAGCAGGCCTTTGCCACCACCGCCGCCTACGATACTGCCATCGCCAATACGCTGGAAACCCTCACCAACACAGAGCCGCACACCGCGGCAGCATTCGACGCGACCGCCTTCCCCGCAGCCCTGCGCGTGAACTATCCCCTGGCCAACACCCTGCGCTACGGCGAGAATCCGCATCAGTCCGCCGCGCTCTATACTGACGGCTCCGGCACCGGCATCGCGGGCGGCCGTCAACTCCAGGGCAAGGAACTCAGCTTCAACAACCTGGTCGATCTCGACGCCTGCTGGAACCTGGTGCAGGAGTTCCCCTCCTCGCAGGCCGCGGTCTGCATCATCAAACACACCAATCCCTGCGGCGCGGCTACGGGCGATACGGTGCTCTCCGCCTATACCCAGGCGCTCGCGGCCGACCCTGTCTCGGCCTTTGGCGGAGTCATCGGCATCAACCGCGAAGTCGACGCAGCCGCCGCCGAAGAGATCGCCAAACTCTTCGTGGAAGCCATCGTCGCGCCGTCATTCAGCGAAGAAGCGAAAGCCCGCTTCGCCGCGAAAAAGAACCTTCGTCTGGTGGAGATCACCTCGGCCAAACCCGCACGCGCCATGAAGCAGGTCTCCGGCGGCATGTTGCTGCAGGATGCTGACGTGCGCGGCATCACCGCCGAGGAACTCACTGTCGCCACCACGCGCAAGCCCACAGACGAGGAGCTGGCCGCGCTGCTCTTCGCCTGGCGCGTCTGCAAGCACGTCAAATCAAACGCCATCGTCTACGCCCGCGCCAACGGCCTCCACGGTCAGACCCTGGGCATTGGCGCCGGCCAGATGAGCCGCGTCGACTCCGCCAAATTCGGTGCGATGAAGGCTGTGCTGCCGCTCGTCGGCTGCGTGGCCGCGTCAGACGCCTTCTTTCCCTTCGCCGATGGTCTTGAGGTCGTCGCGCAGGCCGGTGCAACCGCGGTCATCCAGCCCGGCGGCTCCGTCCGCGACGCCGAAGTCATCGAAGCCGCGAATAAACTCGGCATCGCCATGGTCTTCACCGGCATCCGTCACTTCCGCCACGGCTAGGTTGTGTCCTGATTCGCTTTTGGGATTAGGCTCCACAGCGTGCTTTTGGGATTTACCCCACGGCTTCAGCCGCCGAGTCAATCCTTCCATGGCTGCAGTTCCCGACAGTTTGCTCCTTAGGATTAAGCTCACAGCTTGCTTTTGGGATTAAGCCCACGGCTTCAGTCGTGGGGTAAGAGACCGAAAGAAGCGGGGGCTTTAGCCCCGGAGTCATTGCTGATCCCATTATTTCCTTGACCACGAAGCCCGGATTCGGCGTATTGTGTTTGCCATGTCAATCCTAGGCAACAACGACCCCGAATATATTGCCGCCCACAAACACAGCAGCAGGCACCGCAAAGAGCTGGAAACCAGCACCCTCTGCGGCTGCTTTCACTGCCTTGCGGAGTTCCCGCCCAGCGCCATCCAGCAATGGACAGACGATGAGCAGACGGCTCTCTGCCCCAAATGTGAGATTGATTCCGTGATCGGCGACGCGTCCGGATTCCCCGTCGACCGCCAGTTCCTTACATGGATGAACGATCACTGGTTCGCGGCAAAGTAGCGGCTACTCTTCCTCGATGGTCAGAAACGGCTCGGCCTTCATCCCGCCGCCCTTCTGCTTCAGCAGGATCTCGACGCGCCCCTCTGCCTCTTCCAGCTCTTTCTTGCAGGCCTCAGAGAGCTTCACGCCATCTTCAAAAAGCTTCAGGCTCTCCTCCAGCGGAAGATCGCCCTGCTCCAGCTTCTCTACGATTCCTTCAAGCCCCTTCAACTGCTCTTCAAACTTCGCCATGTTATCCCTCCGCTGCGGCGTTTTCACCCAACTTGCGAATGTGGGTGCCCCAGGTCTCGCAGCTGAGACCTGGGTTCAAATTTACAGAACAGCTTCCATCACCGCGGCTGCCGCGCTGTATTTACCGAACGGCGCACTCACCTGCACGCCCTGCACGATGCCCCGCGTCTCCGCCACCATCTCCTGCGCAATTTTAATGCCCTCGGCGCGCGCCGCCTCCGGGCTTGCGGCATTCGTCATGCGCGTCAGGATCACATCCGGCACGCTTACCTTCAGATCGTTCTTCAGGAACTCCGCATTGCGCAGGCTGATGAGCGGCCAGATGCCCGCGATCACCGGGATGCGGAAGTGCTCAATGCGCTTCAGAAAATACTCCAGCAGCTTCAGGTCAAAGACCGGCTGCGTGATGGCATATTCTCCGCCTGCCTCCACCTTGGCGGCAAACCGGCGAATCTCCGTCTCCAGGTCGGGCATGCCCGGATTCGCTGCCACGCCAATCGTGAATCCCGTGGACACACCGATCAGATTGCTGCCGATATCCAGTCCGTGATTCAGATTGCGCACAATGTTCACCAGCCCAATCGCATCCACATCAAACACCGCGGTCGCGTCAGGATAGTTGCCCAGCTTCGGCGGATCGCCCGTCAGGCACAGCACATTCTTCAGCCCGATGGACGAAGCGCCCAGCAGATCGCTCTGCATGCTCAGCACATTGCGGTCGCGGCAGGTATAGTGCAGCACCGTCTCAATCCCCACCTTCTGCTGAATCTGGATGCAGAGGCTCTGTGCGCTCATGCGCGCGCTGGCTCGCGGCGAATCCGGCACATTGATGGCGTTCACGCCCAGCTTGTGCAGCAGCGCCGCGCCTTCCAGCTCCTTGCTGGTATCAATACCCTTGGGCGAAACGATCTCCACCAGCGTCACGAATTCGCCGCGCGCGATCCTGCCGCCAATCAGCGAGCGCTCCGCCAGCGGCGCCGGCTGCACCGCATCGGCAACCACCACCTGCGCCGTCACCGGGCTATCGCCCTCCGTGCCCTTCTGCATCGATTCCATCGCCCGCAGCGCGGATTTCATGGCGCGGATATGGCTGGGCGCGGTGCCGCAGCAGCCGCCCACCAGGCTTGCCCCGGCACGCACAAACTTGCGCGCGTAGCTCGCCATAAACTCCGGCGACGACATATAAATATTGCGGCCATCCACCGTTTGCGGCAGACCTGCATTGGGCATCGCCATCAGCGGCAGCGTGGTCACAGCCCGCATCCGCTCCAGCGCGGAAAGCACCGTCACCGGGCCGGAGCTGCAGTTCGCGCCAATCACGTCCGCGCCCATCGCCGCCAGCTTCTCTGCCGCCACCTCAGCCGAAGTCCCGTCCAGGCAGTTGCCGTCATCATTCACCGTGACCAGCACGATCACCGGCAGCTCCGGAGCCTCGCTGCGCGATGCGTTCACCGCCGCCTCGCACTCAACCAGCGAGGTCATGGTCTCAATCAGGATCAGGTCGCACCCGGCATATGTGTTGCCCTGCTTGTCCGCGCTGCCACGGGCGAGCGCGCGAATCTGCTGCGCAAAGATATCCTGCGCCTCGTCCTGCGTCAGCTTGCCCACAGGCGCGAGTTCCACTCCCAGCGGCCCCACCGCACCCGCCACAAAGGCGTCACTGGCCTGCTTCTCGCGGATGTGCTCCACGCACTCCCGCGCCAGCCGCACACCGGCCTGGTTGATGGCCTCCAGCTTGTCTTCCAGCCCATGCCGGGCCAGGCGGACGCGGTTGCCGCCGAAGGTGTTGGTCTCAATGATCTCCGCGCCGGCCTGGAGATATTCTTCGTGGATCGAACGCACCAGGTCAGGCTGCGACAGGTTCAGTTCGTCGTAGCTGCGGTTAATGAACACGCCCCGGTCATAGAGCATGGTGCCCATGGCGCCGTCACACAGCACGTGACCGCGCTTCAGAAGCTGCTGGATACTTGTTGCCATCGTAAAAGCCTAAATCATTTTGGGTTACGCCGCCCGCCGGTCCAGCGCTGCGGCAGGTTCCCCGGCGACCGCTGGAAAGCGCTCGTATTTTGCTATACTTGTGGGGTAATTCAATTGATCGCTCGCACTGCCGGGGTTGGAGTTTTTACGTTGAAAATTAGAGGTTTTCTTGCACGCGCAGCCTGCGGCCTGCTTCTCGCCGCGGCCACCCTGGGGCTGACCGCCTGCAAGGTCAATTACTACCAGTTTCCGCAGTACAACTTCGCCGGCCGCCCCATCCCGCCGAGCCTGCTGGCCAATCGTGTCATGGTTGCCATTGCCAACCCCTCCAGTTTCTCCGGCGGCGAGTTGCAGATCCTCGACGCCAACCGCGACATCCGCAGCAACGTTGAGAACACCATCCCCTACTTCATGGTCAGCGGATACGCGGGCCGCGTGCCCACCACCATTGCGAGCTTCCCCGAGCAGATGTTCGGCTATGTCTACGGCTCCGGTGACGGCAGCTTCACCAAGATCGATTACAGCAAGGAATCCGCTGCAGGCGCCGTCGGCGGCCTGCCATCCGTCTCTGACAGCATCGCCGTCACCAGCACCGTTGCACAGATTTATGCCGCCAGCGGCGCAATCGGTGGCGTTGTGGTGCAGGATAACGTCCTGGGCAAGAGCTATGCGCTCAACCTGCCCGGCGCGCAGCACGTGATGGTGAACCCGGGCAACACCGTTATCCTGGTCACGCAGCGCAATACAAACAATCTCTACCGCATCGTGCGCCTGGTGAACAATGTTCTTCCGCCGCCCCTCACCTATACCGATTGCGAGCCGCTGAACCTGCCCGTCTACTGCGTCGTCCCGGTTCAGGGAACCTATGCGCGCCCCACCGGCGCCGTCTTCTCGCTCGATGGCAGCAGCGTTTACGTGCTCAACTGCGGCGCAGAGTGCGGTGACACCGCACCAGCCGATCACGCCGGCGTGACCTTCCTGAACACCACCAAACTCAATGTGAACTACCTTCCCGTCTCCGGCGATGCCTCACCGCAGATCGGCTCGCCGCTCACGGTACCCGGCGGAGCCACGGTCGGCCTGACCGACGGCGTGAACCTGTATCTCGCGGGCCAGGAGCTGATGACCAGCTCCACCGCGACCGGCCAGTTCGCGCAGTTTGCTAACGCCACCGGCTACTTCACCGGCGTCTTCAGCATCGTGTCCCTCAGCGGTACGCCTGCAGTCACCTCCGCGTACTCCATCCCCGACGGCACTCACACCACCATGCTCTTCGCGGATGACAACACCCTGTGGATCGGCTCCACGCTCTGCCAGACGGGCGCGCGCGGATACCAGGCGTCCAATATCAACACCACGCCCGGCGCGATCAATCTCAATTGCCTCGCCGCCTTCACCCTGGGCAGCACCACCGCGCCCACCATTGTGCCCGCGGTCTCGCCCGGCAATCCGGTCTCGTATCCGAACCAGAACACTAATCAGTACTACTACGGCGATCTCACCGGCATCTGCTGGGTGCAGAACCTGCATAAGGTCTACACCGCCTACGGTGGCCAGATTCACGCGTTCTACACCAACAATCTGACCGAGCTCAATAACCAGTACATCACCGTTCAGGGCACTGCCACCAACGTGGTTTACATGGACGCGCTCACCAACGCCGCCAACTAACTTCATCCATGCCTACGCCGCCGCAGCTCGACGTGCTTGCCATCGCAGCGCATCGCGACGACGTGGAGCAGACCTGCGGCGGCACCCTGCTGCGGATGGCCGCGCTGGGCCATCGCACCGGTATTCTCGACCTCACGCAGGGTGAATCCGGCACACGCGGTACCGCCGCCGACCGTGAGGCAGAAGCCAATGCCGCCGCGCAGATTCTGCGCACGCAGTGGCGCGGCGCGCTCGATATCCCCGACGGCCGCGTGGAAAATACCTGGGAAAACAAGCTGAAGATCGCCGCCGTGCTGCGCGCCGCCCGTCCGCGCGTGGTCATTCTTCCCTACTGGCAGGGCCGCCATCCCGATCACTACACCGCCGCCACGCTCGGCTACGAAGCCTGCTTCGTCAGCGGCCTCGCCAAGGTAGAGGCCGGCGCCGCCGCGGCCTTCCGCCCCTTCAAAATTCTCTACGCCTCGCTCTACGCCGATGTCCGCCCCACCTTCGTGGTTGACATCACGGCCCACATTGAAACGCGCCACGCCGCGCTGATGGCCTACACATCGCAGTACGCCAATCAGCAGCAGGGCGACGGATTATTTGTGCCGGAAGAAGAGATTCGCGAGCGCACCTTCGCCATGGCCCGCCACTACGGCCTGCTGGCCGGCGTCCGCTACGCCGAACCCTTCGTGCAGAAAGAGATCGGCCTCGTCGCTGACCTGCTGCAGATTCCCGTGCAATCCATCTGACTCAATCACATCTGACTCAATCACATCTGACTCAATCACATCACTCAATCACATCACTCAATCACATCACTCAATCACAATTACCAAACAACAATTACCAAACAACCATTTTGTCATTCCGCAGCGAAGCGGCGGAATCTGCTTCTCTACCGCACCGCTTACATCACCGGCACCTCGGGTGCCACATCTCTCGATTCTGAGATGCGGGTTTGCGATTCTTTCCTCAGCAGAGTGCTATTTCTCATCCGCGTGCGGCTTCTTCGCCAGCCGTCGCTGGGTGCCCCATTCATCACGCAGTTTCATCGCGGGATGAGTGGGGCATCGTCGCGGCAGCGGCGACCGTCTTTTGTTCCGACCGCCGCGAAAGTATGGGGCAGCACGGAGTTGAAGTGGATGTAGTCCACCTTTTCAGATCGCTTCTGTTTGGTTGGAGTACGGTTCGCGCTCACGCACGAATGTCCCACTCATCGCATGAAGCCGCGATGAATGGGGCACCCGATTCGTGGCGAGTCGGGATGTGTGGGCCACCCGCCACAGGCACAACTCTAGCTGTAAATGTAGTAGAACAAAAGTAACGCAGTTAAGGAAAGCCAAACACACACAGCCGCCGTCCGCTGCCCAATTAAACCTCCAGGATTCTTAGAGGTCACTCTAGCGGAGTAAAGCCACGGCAAAATAATCAATTGTACTCCGCAACAAATACTTACAGAAACAGCAATTCTGACAATTGAAAATCCCAGCCAAAGGTGAAATATTATAATGCCAAAAAGTAAAAAACATACTATCCAACTTAGTAGGATGCCAACATACCAATGGGAAAGGCGATCATTATTCAAAAACATTATGTCTCCCATGTGCCTAATTTCAGTTTCTTACTAGAAAAAAAATAATGGTAGTCCGAAAAATAATGGTAGTCCGGGTAGTCAGGGGACGGTAGTCCGGGGGTAGTCCGGGGACGGGTAGTCCGGGGACAGCATACATAATCCCTTACGAATTTATGCCTTCACAACTCACGCGACGGCTTCTTCGCCAGCCGTCGCACCACGGCCATCTCGCGCATCTGGTCCTTCACCGGCTGCGCTGGAATTCCCGAGAATACCTGCCCCGGCCCGGTCACGGTCGAGCCCGGATACACGCCCGCGGCTCCGCCCAGAATAACGCCCGGCCCAATGGTCACGCGCTCGCCCAGGCCCACCTGCCCGCCCAGAATCGCGCCGTCCTCAATCACGCACGAGCCTGAAATGCCCACCTGCGCCACGATGATTACGTTCTTCCCGATGCGCACGTTGTGCCCGATATGCACCTGGTTATCAATCTTCGTGCCTGCGCCGATGCGGGTCTCTTCCAGCGCGCCGCGGTCGATCGTCGTATTCGCGCCGATGTCCACGTTGTCTTCAATCACCAGCGTGCCCTGCTGCGGAAACTGCACATGCTCGCCCGTCTCCGGATCGCGCACATAGCCGAAACCGATTGCGCCCAGCACCGCGCCGGACTGCACCATGCAGTTGTCGCCGATGCTCACGCCCGGAAAGATCGTCACATTGGGAAAGATCTGGCAGTTGCGCCCGATCTTCACGCCCGGCGCAATCACTACGCCCGGCCCGATGCTGGTTCCTTCGCCCACCGCATCCGGCTCAACCACCACAGCACTCGGATGAATCCCCGCCCGCGCGCGCATCGGCGTCAGCTTCTGCGCCACGCGTGCAAATGCGAGCTTGGGATGCTTTACCCGCAGCACCGCGCGCGCATCCTGCGCAGCAATGGATAGCGGCGCAAGAATGGCTCCTGCGCCGGACGCCATCGCACCCTCCAGCATGGCCGCATCGGCTGCGAAGACCAGGTTGTGCTCCGCCGCGGCTGCAATGGCAGCTACGGCTGTCACCTCCACCCCGGCAAACTTCGGATTCAACTCCGCGCCCACCCACTCCGCGATCTCACTCAGCTTCGCCATGGCAACTCCTTCAATAAATCGGCGGCTCGCCCTCGGGCCGTGTCTTCCAGCGCCGATGCACCCACAGCCACTGCGCCGGATAGCGCCGCACATAGCTCTCAATCGCCGCGGTGAAGCGCGCCGTGTTCGCCACAATGTCGGCCTCGGCGTCCTCACTGCGCACCAGCTCCATCACTTCGCCGAAGTGCAGCACATACTTACCGCGCGCCGCGTCCCACATCAGGCATCCGGGCAGCACCGCCGCATCGGTCTTCAGCGCTACCCGCGCCAGCCCCGATGCCGTACACGCCGGCACGCCAAAGAACGGCACAAACACGCCCTGCGGCGGCGTCATGTTGGTATCCATCAGAATACCCACCGTCTCACCCTGCCGCATGGCGCCCAGCAGTGCGCGGGCAAAGTCATCTTTGTGCAGCACCTTATTGCCATGCAGGCAGCGGATGCGGTTCACCAGCCGGTCCACCATCGGATTATCCAGACGCCGGATCACCATGCCCATGGGATATCCGTTGAGCGAATGAAAGAAGCTGGAAAGCTCCCACGCACCCAGGTGTCCCGTTACCACCAGCACGCCTTTGCCGCGCGCCTTCGCACGCAGGTAATGTTCCAGCCCGTCATATTCAATGAAATTTGCCGCGCGCTTTGCCGTGTACTTCGGCATCTGGCAGAACTCGCCGATCTGCCAGCCCAGCGTGCGGTAGAGCTGCCGCAGGGTCTGCTCATGCTCGTCTATAGTCTGCCCGGGATAGGCGATCTGCAGGTTCCGCAGGCCGACGCGGCGCAACCGGGGCAGCAGCACCCACGCCATCCAGCCCAGCCCTGCGCCCATACGCCGAGCCACTGCCCTTGGCGGCAGGCGCAGCAGGTGGATCAGCAGCCAGATGAAGCCAAACTCAATTCCCATGCGCAGACGGGTATGTTGCGTTGCGTGCATTCAGCCTCGTGCGCGGCTGCATAGAACCGCCGCCACCAGTGTACCCGCTGTGCATTAAATGATTCGAGGCACCCCGCCGGAATCGCTTCCCTGCCGGATGCCTCGATTGGAATCAACTGCTGCGTTACTGTGCGGCTCTGGATGAGACGAAGTACTTCGCAACCGTATGCACGAATCCACGCGCATCCGGCGGCGTTGCAGTATCGCCCGCCAGAATCGTGGAAAACGGGATGTCGGCACCGTAATACGTGCGGGTATCATCCTGGTTCTGCGAGAGCACCGTGCCGTCCAGGTCAATGCCTGCGAACAGGCCCTTGCTGCGCGACCAGGTCAGGAACTCCGCATTCAGCTTCCAGTCCGTGCCTGCCTGCGCATTGCGCCCCACCGGGCCTGCAGAAGCCGCAGCATCGCCGCCGATCTTGAACTTGTTCTTCAGCATGTCCTGCAACCCCTGTTGGTTCATCGCAACCAGCACCAGGTCAGTGGATTGGCCGCCGATCTGGAAGCCGAAGCTGCCGCCTTCAAGCTGCACAAATACCGGCGCGCTCCAGCCATGCCCGGTACGGCAGGTCGCTACGCCCTGGCCATACTGCCCCCCACCGACAAATGCGACCTTCTTGAACTTCGGAATCACCACCACGCACGATGCACTCGCCAGAATGCTCTGCGGGATGCTCTTGTCGGGTGTTGCCATGATTTCGGAGAGCGCGCTCTGTGCGTTCATGAGCCGTTCGTTGAGTTTCGGGCGATCCGTGGCGGCATTGGCAAAGCCTGCGCCAAATGTGAGCGCGAATACAGCGGTGATTGCAGCGATCTTCTTCATCATCTTTACACCTGGTTAAACTGATTTTTTCTGCAGACACGCAATTTCCTGTGCCCCAGTTCTGTCTGATGGATATTATCCCGCTCAAGTTGTCCTGAAAGGGTTGTGCAGAATGGCGGGGTACACGGTACGGTACTGGCGAGGGGCAGGAGGAGCAGCGCGCAGAAGGCAAAAAAATGGGGGCCGCGTAGTCCGGGATTTACCCGCTCGCCAGCCCCGCTTCTCCCAGGTCTGTGTTACTTAGTTACTTTCGCTGATTACCAAAGATGTGGCAACGGTACTAAAGGATGACCGCATAGTTACCCATTTAAGTTAGCGCTAGCCCTTTTCTCCTGTGGATACAGCGCAATAGCGCGAACCCGATGCAGACTATGGTGCTACTCCGCCGTGATGACCAGCCCGCGCGCGATGGCCTGCATGGTGAGCGCGGTGCGGTTGCGCACGCCCATCTTCTTCAGCAGCCGCGCCACGTGCGATTTCACCGTCCGCTCTTCGATCTTCAGACCCTGCGCAATCTCGCGGTTCGATTGCCCCGCCATCAGCAGCGTCATCACCTGCCGCTCGCGCACGGTGAAGGCCTCCGGCCGCAGCATCGCTTCCGCCTCTGCCGCTCCGGTTGCCGCATCGCGCGATGCTTTCGATGGCACCCACACCCCACCATCGTAGACCGCGGCAATCGCATCTTCTATCTCGCTCAACCCCGCATTCACGGTCAGATAGCCGTGCGCGCCAACGCGCAGCACGCGCTCTATGAACTCCGGCTCCTGAGCGCGGCCCATCACCAGCAGGTGCACAGGGCAGCGTCCCGCCCGCAGCGTGCGAATCCACTCAAACATCTGGTCAGGGTTCTGCGCTGCGAGAATGACGACATCCAGCCCGCGCTCCTGCAGCGGCTCATCCACCGCCACGGGAACGATCTGCACCACCAGGTGGCCGTCAAATATGGCCTGAAAGCCCAGCAGGCGCAGCGGATCGCCGGCAACCACGCCAACGCGCAAGCGCGCGTCCAGCAAGGATGTTTCTGCCTGCGCCTGTGCCCGAACCGGAACCTGCTTCACCATCCAAACGCCCCTGGGGAATTCTTTTCTGCGCTACAGCTTGGGAAGGACGATGCCCGTCTGGTGCTGGTACTTGCCCTTGCGGTCCGCATAGCTGGTCTCGCAGACCTCGTCCGACTGGAAGAAGAGGATCTGGCACAGGCCCTCGTTGGCGTAGACCTTTGCCGGCAGCGGCGTGGTATTGGAAATCTCCAGCGTCACATACCCCTCCCACTCCGGCTCAAACGGCGTCACGTTCACAATGATGCCGCAGCGCGCGTAGGTGGACTTACCCACGCAGATGGTGAGCACGTCGCGCGGAATCTTGAAGTACTCCACCGAGCGGGCCAGCGCGAAGGAGTTCGGCGGCACAATAATGCTTGGCCCCTGCACTGACACGAAGCTGCGCTCGTCAAAGTTCTTGGGGTCAATCACGGCACTGTTGACGTTGGTAAATATCTTGAACTCGTCAGAGACACGGAGGTCATACCCATACGACGAGAGGCCGTAGGAGATACACCCGTCTTTCACCTGTTTTTCGCTGAAAGGGGCAATCATGCCGTGTTTGGTCGCCTGCTCACGAATCCACTTATCGCTCTTGATTGCCATGCATCTCCTCGGGGATGAAGTTCGCTAAAATCCGGGTAAGTCCTTCTATTGCCGTTCAAAATGGGGATCTTCGGCCATATCATACTGCCTGGACCGGTTTAAAGGTGTCCAATGGGAATCCTAAGCGGAAAATGATGCGTTGACAATCTGCAAATGTCTTCATAACATCCAGTTAGCGGTGATTCGTACGTCGGAATCACAACGCAAGAGAGAAGGTGCCTTTGATCAAGCAGGACCTTATCCAACGTGTTGTAGAGCGGACCGGATTGCCACGGACCAAGGCCGAGGCGGCCGTCGATACCATTTTTGACAGCATGAAGCAGGCCCTCTCCGGCGGAGAGCGCATCGAACTGAGAGGGTTTGGCGTTTTCAACGTCCGCCCTCGCAAGACCGGTATTGGCCGCAATCCCCGCACCGGGGCAGAGGTCAGCATTGCACCGGGCAAAGCTGTTCGCTTCAAGCCGGGCAAAGAGCTGCACCTGCTGAACTAAGCACAAGAACCACCGTACGGGCATACACAAGTAAGCGGTGGACTTTTACTTTGATGAAGGCTTCCCCCCTAGTATGAGTACATCGTCAGGAATCTTCGACGTCGTATCCGCTCCTGAGTATCTGCAGGTGGCGCGTCCGGTTCCGTACTGGCGAAGTTCGCCGCGCCGACTCGCCATTCAGGCGGGCATGGCGCTCCTGACATTCTTCTCCACCACTGTCATCGGCATGCGGTACATGTACAACTTCCGCCTGGGTCTCCCCCCGCTGGTGACCGATGCAGACATCTTTCCTTACAAGTGGATATTCCAGAACCTCAGCCACTTCGCGGATGGTCTGCCTTTCTCCTGTACTCTGCTGGGCATTCTGCTGTGCCATGAGTTCGGCCACTTCATTTACTGCCAGCGCAACCATGTAAAAGCGACGCTGCCCTACCTGCTGCCCGCACCTACGCTGAGCGGCGCGGCCGGCGCCGTTATCCGTCTGCGTTCGCGCATCAAGTCGCGCAGCGCCCTGCTGCAGATCGGCGCCTCCGGCCCCATCTTCGGCCTGATATTCGCCCTGCCCTGCATCGTGATCGGGCTGTGCCTCTCCACTCCCATGGTCTTAACCACGCCGAGTGAGATGGATCACTTCCGCGTGAACTCGCCGCTGCTCATCATCCTGCTGCGCCACGTCGTTCTGCTCTTCAAGCCGGATGTGCCGCCGCTGCTGCAGATGATTCCCCACCCCGTGCTGGTTGCCAGCTGGGTCGGCGTCTTCATCACCTCGCTGAACCTGCTGCCCGCCGGCCAGTTGGATGGCGGCCACGTGGTCTACTCCATCTCGCCCAAGCTGCACAAGGTCTGCACCACGCTGGTCATCCTGCTCGCCATCATCGCGGGTACAGGTTTCTGGATCGGCTGGCTGCTGTGGGCCGTCCTGCTGATGATGCCCGGCATGCGCCATCCCACCATCCAGGCCAGCAGCAAAGATGTCGATCCCGCGCACGTCTCCATGGTGGTGCTGTGCGGCGTGCTGTTCCTGCTGACAATCATGATCCAGCCGTTCAACAGCACCAGCCTGATCGACCTCATCCACCGCTTCCACTACTAGAGCCACCTCGCGCCCATTGCGGCTGGTCAAGGCTCGCTACATCAGCTGCACCGCATCCACATCCACAATTAAATTCCGCCGTGGAATTCCCGCTGCATCGGCGTGTGCCAGCATGGCGCGCAGGGTGCGTTGCAGGGCGCTGCGCTGCTCCGCCTTCAATACGAAGTGATAGCGGTAGACGCGCTTGAGCCGCACAATCGGCGCAGCCGCCGGGCCCAGCACACGGATGCGCTCCAGCGGCGTCTTCTGGAACCAGCGCCCCAGCACGGCGGACCACCCCGTCGCCTCCTCCAGCTTATTGCTCTGGATCAGCACATTGGCCAGCACGCCATGCGGCGGGTAGTGCATCCAGCGGCGATAGTGCATCTCCTTGGCGGCAAAGCCCAGGTAGTCGTGCTTCGCCGCAAACTCAATCGCGTAATGGTCAGGATGATAGGTCTGCACGACCACCTTGCCCGGCAGCTCACCCCGCCCGGCGCGGCCAGAGACCTGCGTCAGCAGCTGAAAGACACGCTCCGCCGCGCGGAAGTCCGGCAGGCCCAGCGCAAAGTCCGCACCCACCACGCCCACCAGCGTCACGCCATGAATATCGTGCCCCTTGGCGATCATCTGCGTGCCCACCAGCAAATTAATCTCGCCGGAGTGCAGCCGCGTGAGCAGCCGCTCCATATCGCTGCGCCCGCGCACTGTATCGCGGTCCATGCGCCCAATGCGCGCACCGGGAAAGATCTCCTGCAGCCGCTCTTCGCCCTGCTGCGAACCCGCGCCCAGGTAGTACAGGTGCTCGCTCTGGCACTTCGGACAGACCTTCGGCACATTGCGCCGGTAGCCGCAGTAATGGCACTCCAGCCGCTGGCCGGGCTGGGCATGCAGGTCGCTGCCCGCGACAGGCTTGTGATACGTCAGCGAGATGGCGCAGTTCTCGCACTCGATCTTTTCGCCGCAGGCACGGCACATGACCACAAACGAGTAGCCGCGCCGGTTCAGCAGAATGATGGCCTGTTCGCCGCGGTCCAGCGTGGCCTGCGTCTCTTCAATCAGCTTGCGTGAGAAGAGATTCTCCGCGCCCGTCTCCTGAAACTCGCGGCGCATGTCAATCAGTTCCACCGCGGGCAGCGGACGGTTCATCACGCGCTCCAGAATTTCAATCTTCGCGTACTTACCCTTCTCCGCGTTCGCCCAGCTCTCCAGCGAAGGCGTGGCCGAGCCCATCACCACGGTCGCCGCATTGAGCTTGGCGCGCATGACCGCGGTGTCGCGCCCGTGGTAGCGCGGAGTCTCCTCCTGCTTGTAGCTGCCGTCGTGCTCTTCGTCCACAATGATGAGTCCCAGCCGCACCGCCGGCGCAAACACAGCCGAGCGCGTGCCCACCACAATGCGCGCCTCGCCCCGCCGGATCCGGTGCCACTGCTCTGCGCGCTCGTCGGGCGTAAGCTGCGAGTGCAGCAGCGCCACCTCATCGCCAAACGCGGCCAGCAACTGCCCGGCCATGCTGGGCGTCAGCCCGATCTCCGGCACCAGCAGAATCGCCGAGCGCTCCGCCGCCAGCGCCTGCTGCATCGCGGCCAGGTACACCGCCGTCTTGCCCGAACCGGTCACGCCGTGGAGCAGAAGCGGCTTGAACTCGCCCGCGCGCATCGACTCCGTGATTGCGTCCAGGGCCTTCGCCTGCGCCGCGTTCAGGATGTGATCATGCGTCTGCGTCTTATGATGCGTGTCCAGCCCGGTGAGCAGAAAGCTCTGCGGCACCTCGTCCATGCGCACCAGACCGCGCTTGACCAGCGTGCCCAGGGTGGACTCCGGCACCGCCAGCTCGCGCAGCACCCGCACGGGGATGGTGCCGCCCGCAGCGGCCAGCTCCGCCAGGATCGCCTGCTGATTCTCGTTCAGCTTCGGCAGCCGCGCATCGGGAACGAGCACCGCCACGCGCTCCACCCGCCGCGCATCGCGGCTCTCGGCTACCGCCTCGCGCGTGAGCCACTTCTTCTTCACCATGCCTTCGAGCAGCGGCTTCCCTGCCTGCGTGGCCGAGCGAATCGCGGATACCTTCGCCGGTTCGCCGCTCTCCAGATAATTCAGCACGGCATACTCCCGGTTCTGCTCTTCGGGCGATTTGCGCGAACGCCGCGATGCGCCCCGCTCCGCCCCTTCATACAAAATCTTCCGGCCTGTCTCCGTGATGCGATAGCTGAAGTGCCGCTTCACCTCGGCGGAGAGCGGCAGCATCCCGCGCAGGACTTCGCCCAGGGGCGCCACGTAGTACGTGGCAATCCACTCGGCCAGCTTCATCAGCTCGGCGGGGAGCAGAGGTTCCTCATCCAGCACCTGCTGGACGGGCTTGGTCTCGTACGCGGGCCTGTCATGGTGCAGGCGGACGACCACGCCCATCAGCCGCTGCCCGGCAAACGGCACCAGCACCCGCGCGCCGACCGCAGGCACCACCCCATTCACCGCGTAGGTGAACGTCTGGTCCAGCGGGACGGGCAAGGCGACATCGCAGAAGGAGAGCATCTGCTATGAGGGTAGTCGTTTCGGCTGTGAATTGGCGAAAGCAGAGAACCCGAGCGATTCAGGAGTGCCTTGCTCAGCGATTCAGTAGTGCCTGGCTTAGCGATTCCGGAGTGCCTCGCGTAGCGATTCAGTAGTGCCTGGCTTAGCGATTCCGGAGTGCCTCGCTGACCGGTTCAGTAGTCTCTTGCTTAGCAATTCCAGAGGGCCTGGCGTAGCCATTCAATAGTGGCTTGCTGAGCGGTGCAGTGCCTTGCTTAAGGGCATGGCTTCAGCCATGCCGCAAGAAACTATTTTAGAAGTGTCATTCTGAGGAGCCGCAGGCGACGAAGAATCTGCACAGGCTTCGACGGCTGCAAACCCGCCCGAAGCTTTCGGGTGAGAAAGCCTGAGCGGCATGGGTAGCGTGGGCGCTCTGGCGGATTCTTCGCGCCCAGACGCAGGCGCTCAGAATGACACCCTTTGAGAAAGATTTCATACCGATCATCCTGCGAAGCTCGCGCTCCCGCGCGATATCCCACACATCACAAAAGCGCGATGTATGGGGCACCCGGCAGAACCATTCATTCCGAGTCAGAAGGTGTCATTCTGAGCCAAAGGCGAAGAATCCCGATGAAGCTAATCCCAGCAGGAACGCCCGCAACTTCCGAGCTAGAAAGGTCCAAACTTCATGGGCAGGCAAATTACTCTCTGGATTCTTCGCGCAAGTGCGCGCTCAGAATGACACCTTCATTTTGAATGTATTCCTTACCTAAGCCACTATGCTTTCCCCGGCGACTTCAGCCCCAACTCCGCCATTACCCTCTGCAAATCTTTCCACGCTTCGCCCTTCATGCGGGGATCGCGCAACAGGTAGGCCGGATGATACGTGACCGCCACCTTAGCCCCGCGCGCGCCGTACCACTGGCCGCGCAGCGAGCTGAGCGATTGCTTCACCCCGAGCAGATACGTGGCCGCGGTGGCACCCAGCGCCACGATCACCTTCGGCTGCACAACATCAATCTGCTCCAGCAGAAATGGTGAGCACGTCGTCGCCTCCACATACTCCGGCGTGCGGTTGGCGGGGGGACGGCACTTCACAATGTTGGCGATGTAGACCTGCTCGCGCTGGAGGCCCATGGCGTGGATCATATTGTTGAGCAGTTGGCCGGCCTTGCCGACGAAGGGGATGCCCTGGGTGTCCTCGTCCGCGCCGGGACCTTCGCCGACGAACATGAGGTCGGCGTTGGGGTCGCCGTCGCCGAAGACGATCTTGCGGCGGCCGCCATAGGCCAGCGGACAGCGGGTACAGTCGCCGATGATGTTCTGGATGGCCAGCAGCGCCTCAGCTTTATCAGCAGGGGCAATGCGCTGGCTGGGGAGGGGGGTGAGCAGGTCGAAACTGACGGGCCTGGGAGAGATAGCGGCCTCCTGAAAATCGTGCGCAGGCACAGGCGGCACCGGGGCGACATCGCGCAGGGGCCGCGGCGGAGCTACGGCAGGCGCGGCCGCTACACTCGCAGCCGCAACCGCCACCGGCTCCGGCGCCAGTACGACCGCAGGCTCCGGCTCGCCCAGCGACCGCGTCTCCGCGCGCCGGTAAAGGTCATACACGCCCAGGTCGCGGAGATAATCGACGTACGCGCGCACAGCCTGCCGGGTTTCTTCGTTGCTTGCCATTCTTCTTCCGCGGTGCGCGCGCTTCGTCTTACTTCAGATCAAACTCAGGACGCGGCACAGGCTCCGTGACGACGTACTTCACGTGGCCCGCGCGAATCTCATCCTGTGCCACACGGCATGCCTTGGTGGATTGCGTGTTCACCATCGGCACAGCGCCGGATTGCAGTTGCCGCGCACGGCGCGCGGCTACCTTCACCAAATTGTAGCGGTTATCAAATGTGCTCTCGATCTTCATCCATTGCCCCCTGAAAAGAAGTTCGTACGGATAACCGTTCCTGCGCGGAAAACGCGGAACGGGTCGAGCTGAATTAACTGTGTGGTTTGATTAGACCTCAGAATCGCTCTGCGCGCAAAGCCCCTGCCCTGCCAACGGTGGATAACTGAGAATTAATTTGGTTCCATGCGCATCCTACTGCGCCATGCCAAAACCCGCCAGTACGCTCCGCAGCCGACCGGAAGCCGCACGCGTCTCGCAGTTTACAGCCATGTCGCGCAGTGCTTCAGCGTCAGGCTGCTGCATTCCATGGCGCGCCCACAGCACGATGGCGCGCATCTCCGCCACCGCATCGTCCAGCACATCGTTGATCAGCGCATACTGATACGCGCCCAGGCGCTTCAGCTCTTCGCGCGCCTCCTGCAGCCGCGTCTCAATCACCTGCTCTGACGTCATGTGTTCCGCCGCGCTGCGGTTGCGCAGGCGCTTCTCCAGCACCTCGGGGCTGGGCGGCAGGATAAAAATTGATACCGCCTCCGGCAGCTTCTGCATCACCTGCATCCCGCCCTGCACGTCAATATCCAGCAGCAGGTCTTTGTCGTTGGCCCGGGCATGGTGCAGCGAGGAGACCGCCGTGCCGTAGTAGTTGCCGAAGACCTGCGCCCACTCCAGAAATTCCCCCGCCGCGATCATGCGCTCAAACTCGGCGCGCGTGGTGAAGTGGTACTCGCGGCCGTCTTCTTCTGATCCTCGCGGCACGCGCGTGGTGTACGAAATGGAAAACTCCAGGCCGCTCACCAGTGTCCGCAACTGCGACACCAGCGTCGACTTCCCCGAACCCGACGGCGCCGAAATAATAAAAAGCAAGCCTGCCAAATCGTTCTCCGTTCTCGAAAGCATTTGCACGGGATAGAAAAGATGACCTCAGGGGCTAAAGCCCCACTTCGTTTCTTATCCCTCTTCCGTGGGGCTAAAGCCCCACTTCCCCCGGCTGAAGCCGGGGGCTTAATCCCTGATGCGTGTCTCGCTCAATCCCGAATGTGGTATCTCGAAGATTCGTTGAAAAAATCAAAGATACTCGCCAAGTTGCAAATCCTCGAAAAGCAGATTCTTCGCTACGCTCAGAAATGACAGAGTATAGGGAATGAATTTCTGAGACACCACACTAGCCCCTAATCCCTATTTCCTGTTCCCTGTTCCCTAATCCCTGTTTCCTGTTCCCTTAATCCCTATTCCCTAATCCCTGTTCCCTAATCCCTGCTTTATTCCAGGTTCTGCACCTGTTCGCGCACCTTTTCAATCTCGCTCTTGATGGCCAGCCCCAGTTCCGTGATGCGCAGGCCGTTGCCTGTCAGCGCGCCGCTGGTCTTGGAGAGCAGCGTGTTCGCCTCGCGGTTCAACTCCTGCAGCAGGAAGTCCAGCTTCTTGCCCAGCTCGCCGCCCGCCGCCATCAGCCCGATGAAGTGCTCCACATGCGTACGCAGGCGGACGATCTCCTCTTCCACGTCGCTGCGCTCCGCCAGCAGCGCTGCCTCTTCCAGAATGCGCTGCTGCGTCATCTCCTGCGTGCCGCCGGCCTGCAGCAGCTCGGCGATGCGCGCCTGCATGCGCTCAAAATACGCCTGCCGCACGTCGCCGCGCAGCCCTGCCACCTCTTCCGCAGCCGCGCCAATGCGGTGCATTGCGACCGTCATCTCCGCCACCAGTGCCGCGCCTTCAGCCGCGCGCATAACCAGTAGTTGGTCTACCGCGCTGTCCGCCTGTGCCAGCACCGCCTGCTCCAGCGCCTGCATCTCTTCCGCGCCGGAGTTCGTCTCTACCGTCAGCACACCGGGTATCCGCAGAATCACGCTGGCGCTCACATCATCGTTCAGGCCAAACTCCGCCGCGGCCTCGCGCGCAGAATTCACCAGCGCCTGCACCAG
>Ga0302270_10000088_pt1 | contig 94989 bp, 75 predicted proteins | sample III_Bog_E2_3_FD_198773 | JGI IMG/M metagenome (GOLD analysis project Ga0302270, IMG submission 198773) | Peat permafrost microbial communities from Stordalen Mire near Abisko, Sweden - III_Bog_E2_3 | ecosystem: Environmental > Terrestrial > Soil > Wetlands > Peat | place: Sweden: Abisko... | reverse complement strand
CGCGCTACGGGTTCACCATCGGCAATCCTGCGCGCTTCGGCCGGGGAAGCTATCCAGATGAAAAGCTCGAGAATGTGAAGCAGAGCCTTGACTGGGTGCGGGGCTCGCTGCTGGTGAAGGCCGGATTTGAGTTGGCCCACAATGGCGATGCCACCAGCCTGCTGCGCAACCAGACCGGCACCTACCACTACTCCACGGTCGAGAATTTTGCCTCCGATGCGCTGGTGTTTCAAAAGTTCGGAGTGGCGGGCGAGCTGAACCCCTATGACCAGCACAACTGCGACCAGACCGGCCGGGTATGGACTGACTCTGGGGGAGAGATTCACGGCCTCGGCTACCTGCCCTGCTACTCCTACTACTCTCAAACGACAGGCCCATCAGACTGGCATTTGAGCACCAACGATTGGGCCGGCTTTGCCACGGCACAATGGCAGCCAGCCAGGCGGATGGTCCTCTCTGCCGGACTGCGCTGGGAGCGGGAGCAATTGCCGCCGACGATTGCCGCTCTCAGCAATCCCGAGTTGCCGCTTGCCCAAAGAATGCCCTCCCTCGGCAACAACTGGGGGCCGCGCGTGAGCATGGCCATGGGCAGTGGTGAGAGTCATTGGCCGGTGTTGCGGCTTGGCTATGGCATGTACTTCTCTCGCATGTCTAACCAGGTGATCGAGACAGCGCTTTCGCAGACCGGTTCGCTCAACGGGAACCTGAACTTCTTTCTGCGGCCGACAGACAATCTGAACCAGGGCGGAGCTCCGCCGTTTCCTTATGTTCTTTCCGGTGTGCCGGGAAGCGTGGTCAAGCCGGGCGCAGTGGAGTTTGCGCCGCAATTCGCCAACCCCGAGATTCACCAGGCGGTGGTTGCCCTGGAAGAGCAGTTGCCCGCTCATATTCAAGTCACGGCCAGCGCTCTGCTCAGCCTCGGCCGCCGGTTGCCGGTCACGGTCGACGCCAACATCGATCCAGCCGTCAACCCGCGAACCATCACCTACTCGGTGGTCGACGGGACCGGAGCCGGTCCCATCAAAGCCTCGCAGATCACCGTTCCGTTCTATGCGAGCTGGCCCTCGAACACTTCACCGACGGGCTTCGGCGGCAGGCTGAATCCCGATTACCAGCAGGTCTCTGAAATCATGAGCCGCGCCAACTCAACCTACGAGGCAGCCATGCTCAAGGTGGAGCGCTACGGGCGTAAGGGATTGACCTTCCATGCGCATTACACTTATGGCCACGCCATGGATTGGAATCCCAACGAGAGCAGCCAGATCGGCGGAATCAGCGTCTTCGATCCGGCAGACTTCCGGCAGGAATACGGGACAAGCAACCTCGACGTTCGCCATTCGGCATCGATCCTGGCCATCTACACCGCACCATGGAAGCTGCACGGCACCACGGGCAAGCTTGCAAATGGATGGATGCTTTCAGCAATTGGGGACTTTCGTAGCGGCTTGCCCTACACCATGCGCACTTCCGGTTCGCTGGCCGAGGAGTTCGTTGCCACGACGGGCGCGGCAATCGTGGCGCTCGGGCCGGGGATGAACGGCTCGGGGGGAGATGAACGCGTCTACGGGGTAGGTCGCAATACCTATCGCTATCCTGCGACCTGGAAGGCGGATCTGCGGCTAGGCAAGCGCATCGACCTGGGCCATCTTCGGCAACTGGAACTGCTTGCCGAAAGCTTTAACCTCTTCAACCACCAGAACGTCACCGAACTCGAAACGACCGGATACTTCATCGAACCGGGAAATCTTTCCGGAGGGCTGCCGACGCTCAACTTCCTCAATGGGCTGAAGGCAAACACAACTGCTTTTGGCCAGCCATTGAACATCAACGCGACAGACTTTTATCGCGAGCGGCAGATTCAGGTGGGGATGCGGCTGCGGTTCTAGCTGCCGTTGCATTGAATTCTTCCAACGGAGACGCACATGAGGTTGCACGTTGAGTGCAACTTCCTTGCAAGAGGTCCGCAAGAGTCGGGGCTCAGCGATGAGGAATGGCTAAGAAAGCGAATCTGGCCGACGAATTCCTAAAGGCGGGAATGAGATGGGGGAGGCCTGACCTTGAGGTCAGAGGGATACAGCACGGCAGGAGCCGGGCAAAGCCGGAGTGCTTCGTCGGCAGGAGCCAAGGGCCAGGCCGAAGGACGCGATCGTCGAGTTGCGGATCGATACGACCTCAACAACGCTTCCGGCAGCCTGATTCACAAGGGGACCAGGGTCCCCTGTCTCGTACTCGACATCAGCCTAACCGGCTGCTGCGTCCGCACTCCTCTGCCGTTCATGGCCGGAGCGCTGGAGACAGTCAAGGTTGTCTTTCCCATCTTTGAAATGATTCTGAGCATTTGGGGAGTAACGCAGTGGGTGAGGGGCGAGCACCTGCTCGGAATTCAGTTTCGTCATCCCACCGCTCAATCGAAGAATCAGTTGGCGGGCCTGCTCACTTGCCTCATCGACAGTAGCGCGGCGGAGGTGGTGAAGAGAGCGATGGCAGAGATTGTCGCTGATCCGGGCGAGAACCCAATCATCCAACTCGAGCACCCAACTGCTCCGGCCTCTGCGCCCGAACCAGAACCAGGCAGCGAACAGGAGAACGAGCAATGCTCTGAGCCTGAGCCGGCTTCCGCGGCGACAAATGTGGAATCCGTCGTGCCTCACATTGAACGGCTTCTCCAGCCCGACCGGCCCAGACTAAGCAGCCAGGAACCGGTCCTCAGCATGGAAGTGGGAGACTCGCCTGCAACTCTCACGCTGCTCGGCGACGACAGCGTCTTTATGGGGGATGTTGTCGACCTCAGTCTGACCGGCTGCCTGATGCGTCTTTCGCGTCGGTGCTCGGTTCGGCCAAAAGCGCAGGCTGAGGTGAGCTTCCACATGCAGGGGTTGCCCTTCCGCCTCGGCGCGGTAACGCAGGAGATGCATGATAAGCGGACCCTGGAGATACGATTCGCGCAGATGAGCCGGCGCAAACGCGACGACCTCAACCAGGTCATCAGCGAACTGATCGAGTTGAGCAAGCGCGACAAGGTTGCTTCCTGACCGCTAATGCGCCTGTGCACTGCTGCAGTCGGGATCAGCGACCAGCATCTTGCCGTTGAGACGGAAGCAAACCGCGCCATGGATGTCAGTCCGCAGCGTTCGGATATGGGCGCCCTGGAGCTCCTCAAGAACCTCCTCGCGAGGATGGTGATAATTGTTGTGCAGTCCGCAGGAGATGACGGCCCACTGCGGCGAGACTCGCGCAAGAAAAGCTGGCCGTGTTGAAGTCAGGCTGCCGTGATGCCCAACCTTCAAGAGCGTACTCTCCAGTCCCGGCTCTGCCAGCATCGCCTCTTCAACCGGAGCCTCCGCATCGCCTTCGAGCAGCACCGACGTGGCGCCGTATGCGACGTGCAGTACAAGAGAGTCGTTGTTGGTTGCCTCAGCGCCGGGCTCATATCCCTTGATCGGCGCGAGGACGGCTACGCTGGCGTCAGCGAATGAAAAGGCATCTCCTTCGCGAAGTGAACGAATTGGTATGCGTAGTTCTCCTGCTTCGTCGAGCAAGCGGACGTAGGCCGCCGAGCGCGGGTTATTGCCAACCCAGAACTCCCTCGGATGGAAGTTGCGCAGAACGGCAGGCAGCCCACCCATATGGTCGGAGTGTCCATGCGTCAGTGCCACCGCATCCAGGCGGCGAATGCCACGGGACCACAGAACCTGCGACACTACCTCCTCTCCAATATCGAAATCCTGCGACGGCGTGCGCGGGCCGCCGCCAAACCCGCCGCCATCGATCAGCAGCGTGTGTCCGTTCGGCGTAATGAGAAGGATCGAGTCTCCTTGCCCAACGTCGATCGCTTCCACAAGCAGGGCGTCGCGCGGGTGATCGATCGCACGCGGGACCACGGCCACCCCTGCCGCAAGAACCAATGGGATCCACGCGAGACTTCGTGGTGTTCTGTTGGAGCGCGCAAGCAGAAGTGAAATCGCCAGCAACGCACAGAAGGTGATCGATTGCCAGAGCAATGGCCCGGGAATGCGGAAATCGGCAAGCGCAAATGAGCCGAACAGATGGACCATGCCAACGCTCAGGTGCATGACCAGAGCGACGCCGATTGCAGGGACCACTGCGGCAGATGGCCAGATTGCCAGCAACAGAATTGTGACCAGGGCTGCAGGAATGAGCACAACGAGCAGTGGGACGATCAGGACATTTACCGGCAACGCAGTCAGCGTGATTCGATGGAAATAGATCGCCATGGGTAAGGTCATTGCCAGTTCGATCACCAGCGAGATGACGAGTAATTGGAAGCATCGGAGACAGAATCGCACCATCCATGGGAAGACGATCCACCCGACCACACGATGCGTGGCCGTCTCAATCATGCTGGCGAAGTAGCGAAGTGTAGCTCGATATTCGAGGAGATTTGCTGGAAGCGTGTTGTCGACTTCTTCCGATCCCAGATCTCTCGAAGCCCTCAGCATCGGGTTGACGTGCTTTTCGAGCAACGGGCTTGCGATTCCAGCAATCGCCGCCACAGCAAGAATAGTCATCTGCAGGCTGGCGTCGAATAGGCTGCGCGGGCTCTCTGCAAGCAGCACCAGCACGGCAAACCCAATAGTGTTGAGCGGCGAGCGTTCGCGATAGATCAGCCTTCCAATAAGGTAGAGCGTGACCATCCAGAGCGAACGCTGCACAGGCGTCGCGAACCCGGTAAACAGCGCATACGCGAATGAAACAGCTATTGTGACAAGTGTTGCGGGCACACGCGGCAGCCGCAACCGTCGAGCCAGCCAGAACAGGCAGCCGGCGACGATGGCCAGATGAAGACCCGAGACAACGAGCATATGAAACGAGCCGGTTCGTTCGAAGCCCACCCTCAGTGATTGAGATAGATATGTGCGGTCTCCGGTGATCATTGCGGCCAGGATGATGGCATCGTCCTCTGAAAGTCGAAGCGCCGAGGGGAGCGCACGCATCGCCGCGGGCAGAGCAAGGATGCGCTGTGCGGTTTCGTGCTGCAAGGTCTTCAGGCGGCAGGGAATCAGAAGCTCATTCGATCGAGGCAGCCTCTCTACGCGGTCTACCTTCACGTGGCCGGTCGCGGTGATGCCCTGGTCGAGCAGGTAATCCTGGCGGCTCCACACGTTGGGGTCGTGATACACCTCGGGCAGGCCCAGGCGAAGAACTGCGCGAATCCGGTCGCCGCATGCAAGGGGGACCGACGGCGTTGAAGCGTGGTCGGGCCAGCGCACTTGAATGCGAATGGCCCCAGAGGCCGGCGCCTGCGTGTCTTCGCTATCCGTGATGACTTCCACAGTCGACACACGCAGATCGATCGATTGCGAAGAGCTGTTGAGCGCTTGCGACGCGCTCTCGCTGGCCAGCCAGGGAGTTTCAGGGTTGCTCTCTACGGGCGCTGTTTCAAGGTCATCTCGAACCGGACCGACGTCGACGACGGTGCCTTCAATCGTGCGCATGAGCCCATCGGATGCAGCGGCAAGCTGCGGCGCGGGCGCCGGATGTGGTTCCATCTCCGCGCACCAGATACCCAGCAGCAGACCCATGGCTGAAAGCGGGAGCCATGCGACGCGCTGTGTCCGAAATGCAGCAATTGCGCCGAGGAGTGCGATCGGAGCCAATGCAAGAAGCAGCCAACTCGGCCGCAGATAAACGAACTGCGTGGCCGCAATCCCAAGCGCAAATATCCAGGCGGCATGGAAGAGTGGAATAGCAGGCCGTTCCGCGGCACGTTCACCGTATCCGTCAGAATTCTCAATGACGGTCCCCTGACCAGCAGGCGGAACTTGGGCAGAGATCGGCGCAGAGGCGTCCATGGGACTCACGCACCGCAGACTGTTAATTGGGAAAATACTTCAGGAGTGATGCAGTTTGACTATTGATTCCAGATGATAGGTTTGCGGGAACAAATCCGCAAGGGCGATGGAGTGGATTGCATAGCCAGCTTCAATCAGGGCCTTCAGATCGCGCCCGAGTGTGGCTGGATCGCAGGAAACATAAACGATCGTATTCGGAGCGACCTGGCCCAGCAGCGTAGTTACTTCAGCACCGAGGCCTGTTCGCGGTGGGTCGACGACCACGAGATCCGGTCTTTCAAGCTTGCCCGCATTCTTGCCCGGTTGAACGGCACGGCGCAGAAAGTCCAGGGTGGTCGCGCGGACCGCGGTTCCGGTCGTCCCTCCGAGGTTGGCCCCCAAAGCGGCGATGGAGTTGGGTGCTGACTCCACGGCGACGACCTTTCCAAAACTCTTCGTCAGTTGCCGTGCAAAGAGGCCGACGCCCGCGAACAGATCCCACGCGATGGCGCCGGTGTGTCCTGCGACAACACGATCGATCAGCACGTCGATCAGAAATCGGTTGACCTGGAAGAAAGCTCCTTGGTCGACGCGATAATCGAACCCTTCGACCTGGTAAGTGATGGATGAATCGCCCCATTGGGCGAGAGTCCGCGCAGGCTGATGTTCGCCTGTTACGGCCACAACTTCCGCGCCTTTGAGTGTTGGAATCCCCTCCGCGATCTCGTGCAAGATCGACTCGAGTCCTCGCTTGTCTGCGCTGGCCGTGAAGAGCGCTGCCAGTAACGCAGACTCATCGTGATTGCAAAAGAGGGAAACCTCGTGGAGTCGGATTGCCGGGCTTGCGGAGCGGCAGACCTTGGCAATCATCTCCGCCGCAGAGATCAGCGCAGGCGCGGCGATGGGGCATTCGCTGATGGGAACGATTGCGTGCGAGCGCCGCCCCCGATAGCCGGGGTTGCCGTGTGCATCAAAGCCTAGCCGGATGCGGTTGCGATAGGCCCATGGGTCTGCCGCGATTACATCAATCTTTTCGGTCGGCGTGACGCCACCACGCGCAAGCGTCTCGCGCAGTATTGCCTCCTTCATCGCGAGCTGCAACTCGTAGTTGGCGTGTTGATAGTTGCAGCCGCCGCAGATGCCGAAGTACAGACACTGCGGTGCAATACGATCCGCCGAAGCGATCAGGGTATCCAAAGGCTCGGCCTCTGAGTAGCTCTTCTTCTCCTCGGTAATGTGCACGCGCACCTGCTCGCCGGGAAGAGTGAGCGGCACAAACACGGCCTTGCCCTCATGCCGCGCCAGAAACTGCCCGCCGTAGAGCGGCTTCGTAATCTCGACCAGGTGCGGCGTCGCGTCAAGGACGGCTTTCGGCTTCGCGGCCTGCGCCGGTCGATTGCGCGCGAAATGTCGTTTGCCCTTGCTCATTGCTGGCTCATGTAGAACAGGCTGAGCCGTGGCAGGTTGTAGTGGACTAGCAGCTGCTTCTGCACAAACTGGTGTTCCACCTGCCGCAACTGCACTGCTCCCATGCGGGCGCGATAGGGGGCGAGTTCGCGGGCGGCGTGCTCCTTCAGGCCGACCAGCAGTTCTTCCGGCGCTGCCGCAGTGAGCGCCGCGAACAGCTTTTCTTCCAGCACGGTCAGCGTCCGCTCCAGTGCTTCGAGGTCATTCGCTTTCGGGCTTTCACTGGTGGCACCACGGACATCCGCTGCCAGTTCGCGCAGTCTTGTCGCTGTCGCGGCGCACGCATCTTGAGCTACCGTTGCCGCTTCCAGCGCAGTTGCCGCAGCCTCCAGGTGGACTGCTACCCGCTCGTGCTCGAAGCCTGACTCGCGTGCCTCCGCAGACCCTGTCGCGCTGCTTGTTGCCGCACTCCCAGCCGCCGCTTCGCGCAGCTCCTCGGCCGCCTGCATCACGGCCTGCGAGCACCAGGCCAGTCCGTTGATGCGCTGCATGCGGGCCTTCTTCTGGCGCGCCTCATACTTGTCGAAGGCAGCATCGATGCCGCGCAGCACCGCTTCGAGCGGCACGCCGGCCTCGCGCCACATCTCGATCAGCGACCAGTCCAGTGTCGAGAGCAACAACAGTGCTCCGCGCCGCTGCTGAAAGCGGTCCTCGATCTCGGTAAAGTAGTTGAAGTAATTGAGCACGGCTGCCTCTACCGCGGCCGTGAGCGCGGGCGCGCGACGCGATTGCGCTCGAAGAGAATCAACAGGCCGTCGAGCGTGAGCATGTCGTCGATCTCCTTGATGTAGCGCGAGTCGCCGGAGATCTGGCGCGCCAGCCCGCCGGTGGCGATCACAAGAGGCTCCGCGCCAAGCTCCTCGATGATGCGCGCGAGAATTCCATCCACCAGCCCGATGTAGCCGTAGTAGAGGCCGCTCTGAATATGCGTGACGGTGTTTGTCCCGATCACTTTGGCGGGACGCTTGATGTCGACGCGGCCCAGCCGCGCGGCGCGCGCAAACAGTGCATCCGCGCTGATGCCGATGCCGGGGGCGATCGCGCCTCCCAGGTATTCGCCCTTGGCGGAGACAACATCAAACGTGGTTGCCGTGCCGAAGTCCACCACAACGCACGGCCCGCCATAGCGCTCAAACGCAGCAATGGCGTTCACCAGCCGGTCGGCGCCAAGCTCTGCGGGATTGTCCACCAGCACGGGCATGCCGGTCTTGATGCCCGGCTCCACAAACAAGGGCTGAACATTGAAGTACTTCGCGCAAACATCGCGCAGTGTCGACTCCACCGGGGGCACCACCGAAGAGATGATGATGTGGTGCACATTGCCATGGGTGAATCCGTTCATCTCAAACAGATTCACAAACAGCACGCCATACTCATCGGATGTCTGGTGGTGGTGCGTGGTCACGCGCCAATGCGCGGCGAGCTCAGGCTTTTCACCATCCAACTTGTAGAGTCCGAGAACGGTGTTGGTATTGCCGACGTCCAGTGCGAGCAACATGATGACTCTAGCTTATATCCGCGGCCGCCCTTTTCTCCGACAACTCGCGGATGCCCCCGGTCTGGACGGTGACCAAGCCCCCTGCGGTGCGAACCAGCAAGAACCCATGAGCGTCGAGCCCCTGGGTAACGCCGGTGCAGAGCTGCGGTCCGTGTACATCTACTCGCTTGCCACGCACCCAGGTGGATGCGGCTTCCAGTCGCGCCGGAATCCTTGCCGCAGTTGCCGGGTCAGTCAGAGACTCGGTCTCATCGGCCAGATGCAGAAGTAGTTCAACGAGCAGCAGCTGCCGGCTGACCAGGCGAGTGGTCTCAAGGGCCAGCGACGTTCCCGCAGTCGCCAGCCCAGGGTCGAACTCCGTCTGGTGGACGTTGATGCCGATGCCCACGACTGCAAACGCGACGCGATCCCCTTCAGTCTTGGCTTCCACCAGAATGCCACCCACCTTGCGAGAGCCAATCAGCAGGTCGTTTGGCCAGCGAAGATCAATGGTGAGGCCTGCGGCCGCGCTCACTGCCTGCGCGGCGGCAAGACCGGCCGCCAGCGGCAGCAGCGGCAAGCGCCGCGCAGCCCACTGCGGCCGCAGCAGTACGCTCACGTACAGGCCTTCACCTGCCGGAGAGTGCCAGCCGTGATTGCCGCGCCCGCGCCCCAGCGACTGCTCATCGGCAAAATAGGACGATCCGTGCGGCGCATCGGTGCGGCCAGCATTCAGTGCGTCCGTGTTTGTAGAGTCAGTAGTTGGCGTGTAGTTCAGCTTGCCGGCATAGATGGTGCCGGCCATGGCTCGTTCGAGTGCGGGCAAGTCATATCCGTGCACGTTCACTCGGCGGCAATGCTCATGGAGATGTCTGCGGCCTTCGCAGAGGTCGTCAACGCGCCAACAGAAATGAAGTCGACCCCGGTCTCGGCATAGGCGCGAATGTTATCGAGCACGATTCCGCGAGAGGCCTCGGTCGGAATCCAGCGCTCGGGATTCTCTATTTGAATACGCGCGATCTCCAGCTTGACGCGCTCGACTGATGTGCGCACCTGCTCCGGCGTCATGTTGACCAGCAAAATCGCCTCTGCGCCGTATTGGATCGCCTGCTCCAGCTCCTCCGCTGAACTGACCTCTACCTCAATGCGCTGTCCTCTGCGGCGCTTTTCGAGCGCGGCAGTGAGCACGGCCGGCAGACCACCGCCGAGCTTGATGTGGTTGCTCTTGATCAGGATGCCGGAAGCGAGATCAATGCGGTGGTTGGTGCCGCCTCCGCACTGCACCGCATATTTCTCCAGTATCCTCATCCCGGGAACGGTCTTGCGCGTGTCCAGCACCTTGGCGTGCGTTCCCTCAATCGCGTCGCAGTATTGACGCGTCAGAGTGGCGATGCCGCTCAAGTGCTGCATCAGATTAAGAATTACCCGCTCTGAGCTCAACAGCACCCGTGCATTGTGGCGAATCACCGCCAGCACCTGGCCAGCGCGAACGCGTACACCGTCGAAGATCTCGGGATGGCTGATCACGTCAAAGCGCGTATGCGCCTCAGCGCGATGATCGAGGCGGGCAAAGATCTCAAAGAAGCGCGGCACCGCACCCAGCCCGGATACAACCATCTCCTGCCGGGCGATGATTGAAGCCGTGGCACGCAGATCCGGATCGAGGGTGAGGATGGAGGTGGAGTCATTGGTGGCCTGGTCTTCAACCAGTGCCTGCTCCAGCCATGCGTCGATGCGGTGACTCTTCCAGTCCATGGTTTTCGGGCGGAACTTCGTCCTTATCTCAATACAAGCAAACTGCGTTGTGCATCCGTCTCAAAATCGGCAAAACGCACGGCGTTTTTTCGCACCATTTGAATGACCTGCGCTGCCGAGCAGTTCCCTGTCTGCAGCAAGATTACCTTGGGAGGCGCGCCGCGAGCGATGCTCAAGTTCGCGAAATCCTTGTCTTTGGTCAGGAACGCGAAGCCACGCGTCTTCGCGTGCTCCCAGATCACCGAATCGCCCGTACTGCCCAGCCCAACGGAACTGACATGAGCTGACTCCGGAAACAAGTCAGCCAAGTCGCTGGCGAGCCGCAGCGGAAGGTTCTCATCAACGAGAAGCTTCAAGTACAGCGATCCTCTCTGGAATGCTTGCGAAAAATTCGTACACTGCCTGAAAGTCTTCCCTCTCCAGGTACGGGAACTCCTTCACAATCTCGTCTTCGGTCATTCCCGAGGCCAGATATGAGGCGAGGTCGTAGACCGTAAAACGCAGGCCGCGAATGCAGGGCTTTCCGCCCATTTTGCCTGCTTCAACAGTGATCCGTGGATTCAGATCTGCCATCGATACCTCCCCTCCGTCCGTTCCTCATTCTATGCCATAAGTGGCACTCACAAACGAACACGATTCTTCAGCCAACTTCAGACTCAGGACACTCAAAGCTAAAAGCTAAAGGCAATCTTTCAGCAGGGCATTCAGCGCGATTCGTGCTTTCTCCAGCAGTTGCCGCGTCTCCGCTTCCTGCTTCTTCAGGCCTTCCACCACCTGCGCCGGTGCTTTGGCCAGGAATGCTTCGTTGCCCAGTTGGCGCTCAGCGGCTGCCACCCCTTTTTCGTATCTGACGATGTCCTTTGTCAAGCGATCCCGCTCGGCGGCGACGTCGACGGTGCGCTCGTAGACAACAGCCACGTCGAAAAAGAACCAGGAGGCAGCCTTAAGCCCCGCCGAGATTTGGCTGACGAAGCGGACTTCGCTAACTCGAGCTAGACGCTCGACAACCGAAAGATTGGCTTCGATACTCTCTTTGACCAGATTGAGCTCAATTCGGAGTTCGACCGGAACGGCTTCCTTCTCAGCCACTCCAACATCCTTCCGAAGCGCTCGAATTGTCTCAATCAGGGCCTGCATCGTGTGCATGGTGTTGATGGTCGCATTGTGCTGCTCAGTGAGGCTTCCGGTTGGGAACCGCGTCAGCGCGATCGACTTCGCGGGTGGGTCGCCGTCGTAAATCGCGTGCCAGATCTCTTCGGTGATAAAAGGCATGAAGGGCGACAAGAGGCGCAGGGATGCCTCGAAGACCGAGACAAGTGTGGTTAACGCCGCGGCGGTTTGCGCTTTGTCGGCGGTCTCTGAGAAGTCCAGCCGCAGCTTGACGATCTCCAAATACCAATCGCAGAAGCTGCCCCAGAAAAACTGATAGATCGTATTGGCGGCTTCGTCAAAGCGATACTCTGCCAGCGATGCATTCACCTTGGCGGCTGTGTCGTTCAATTCGGCCACAATCCAGCGTGCTTCCAGCGGCGCATCCGCAGCGGCCGAGGGCATCCCGCCCAGAACCGCCGGATCGACTTTGATGCCCACCTCCGCCGCGCGATCCACATTCATAAAGATGAACCGCGCCGCATTCCAGATCTTGTTGGCGAAGGCGCGGTAGCCCTCGGTGCGCGCGATGTTGAAGGCGACGTTGGTTCCCGGCGAGGCCATCGAGGCAAGCGTGAAGCGCACCGCGTCGGTCCCGTACTTCTTCACGATCTCGATCGGGTCGACAACGTTGCCCTTGGTCTTTGACATCTTCTCGCGGTTGGCGTCGAGCACCAGCGCATGGATGTAGACCTCGCGGAAGGGAACCGACTCCTCAAGCGGCCGAGCGGACCCATCCGGTAAAGCCACATCCGGCGAAAACCAGCAGCCGAACATGATCATCCGGGCAACCCAGAAGAACAGGATGTCGAATCCAGTGACCAGAAGGCTGGTGGGATAGAAGGCCTCGAAGCTGGCCTTGGTTTTGTCATCAATATGCGGCCAGCCGAGCACGGAGATGGGCAGCAACCCCGACGAAAACCATGTGTCGAGAACGTCGGTCTCCTGGGTGAGAGTCGCCGCGCCGCAGTGCGCACAGGCCGTTGGATCGACGCGAGCAACCGTCATCTTGTGGCAGGCGGCGCAGTGCCATGCAGGAATCCGATGCCCCCACCAGAGCTGGCGGCTGATGCACCAGTCGTGGATGTTGGTCATCCAGTCGAGATAGACCTTCTCATACTGCTCGGGAAGAATGCGGATCGCCTTCTTGCCATCGGGGCCGGGCTTGACGGCGGCTATCGCCTTGTCGGCCAGCGGCTGAATCTTGATGAACCACTGCGTCGACAGGCGCGGCTCAACCACGGTCTTGCAGCGGTCGCAGTGGCCCACGTTGTTGGTGTGGTCCTTGATCGCGCCCAGCAGACCCTGCTCCTCGAGATCGGCCACCACCCGCTTGCGGGCCACGTAGCGATCGAGGCCGGCGTAAGCTCCGCCCTCGGCGTTGATGTGGCCGGTCGAGTCCATGATGTTGATGGACGGCAGATTGTGACGCTGTCCGAGGGCAAAATCGTTGGGGTCGTGCGCGGGCGTCACCTTCACGGCGCCGGTGCCGAACTCACGCGACACCCACTCGTCGAGGACGATGGGGATTTCACGGCCCATGAGGGGCAGGCGGAGTTCTTTGCCGTGCAGGTGCAGGTAGCGCTCGTCCTCGGGGTGAATGGCGACAGCCGTATCGCCGAGCATGGTCTCAGGGCGGGTGGTGGCAACGGTCAGGAACTCGCCCGTCTCCTTGCCTGCCTCATCAATGACGGGGTACCGGATCTCCCAGAGGTGGCCTTTTTGCTCGTTGTGCACGACCTCGAGATCGCTGATCGCGGTCTGGCAGCTCGGACACCAGTTCACGATGTAGGCGCCGCGATAGATCAGTTCCTGCTCGTAGAGGCGAACGAACGCCTCGCGCACGGCTACGGACAGGTTGTCGTCCATGGTGAAGTATTCGCGCTGCCAGTCCACCGATGCGCCCAGGCGCTTCATCTGGCCGAGGATGGCTCCGCCGTAGTGGCGCCGCCACTCCCACACGCGCTCCACAAATGCCTCGCGGCCGAGCTTCTGGCGCGAAGTGCCCTCCGTTGCCAACTGGCGCTCCACCAGCATCTGGGTGGCGATTCCGGCGTGGTCGGTGCCGGGAATCCACAGCACCGGGTCGCCGCTCATGCGCCGCCAGCGAACCAGGATGTCGCTCTCAGCGTGCTCGAACATGTGGCCCATATGCAGGTTACCCGTCACATTGGGCGGCGGCAGCAGGACCGTGAAGGCTTTCTGGTCAGACGGAGTGGTAGGCGTGGGCTGGGTGAAAAGGTTCTCGCGAACCCAGTACTCTGCCCAGTGATCTTCGATTGCGGCAGGGTCGTATGCTTTGGGGAGTTCGTGGGGCATGGGGTCCGTCAGGTGCTGAAAAATACGCCAAGCCCAGCAAAGTAAGGGCCTTCAGGCGATGTGTCTGCTCTTCAACTTTAGCAGAGGGGGTAGTCGCTTAAGGTGCGATGAGCCAGACAGCAGAGAAGGTCACCAATGCGGTGCTTCTACCTGGGCCTCCTGGTGACGTACGCACCCTGGTTTTTGGGGGACCTGTCATCGCGCACAGAGTAACCGATGGGAACCTCAAACGTGTGAGGATCCGGCTCGGCTTGTGAGATATCCGAGAGCTGGATCACCTGCTTCCCCTCTCTGGGATCATTCCGCGTGACAGCAAGATTGGTCTGCAATTCGTCTGAGTACCAAAACTCCCGGGTTGAAACAAGAGGCTGGTCGTTACCCAGCACTCCCGCATTTACGGTAGTCGTCTCTCTGATACCGGTTACATAGATCCCTTCCATTGTCTTTGGCCCCAGACTCTCACGCGCAAGAAACCGGTTGCCATTGTCAAACGGCCCAGGTGGTTGGGTTTGGAAGAATGTCTGCGGTGTGTAGTTGGTGACAATGCACTGAAATGCCCTGGGGTAACAGTACATCTGGGCATGAGCCAGCGGATCGGTGATGTGGATACTGGTTAGTGGCGACTTCTGGCCTGAAGCTGACGGGACAAAGCTGTGGTTTTCCCGGTAAACGCGCCCTTGGCTGTCGCGGGCCATGCTTGCATCAAGACGCTTGGTTATCGTGCCGCCATCCGCAAGGGTTTGGGTCCATTCGGTGGTGGTCCTGGCTGAGAATGGCTTTCCGGGGATGGAAAGAACAACGACACCTGAGACGTGAGTCGACGTGCCACCGTCTGGTCCGCGCAGTGAATCCTGCGCACACGCAAGGCTTGTCGCCCATGCGACTCCCACCACAACAAGAGAAATTGCGTGCTTCATCAAGCTTCCCCGAGATTGCTCGCACAAGCATACCATCTGATGGAGCTACAGGACTTAAGGCGCAATCAGCCGCACCATGGGGAAGTAGGTCGTGTAGCGCCGTGTATCTCGTGTGAGGATTGGGCAGGCCAAGACCGCGGCGTGTGCGCCTATAAAAAAGTCGGGGAGGACGTTGCCCTTCGTGCCGCCTTGGCTCCGATATTGCAAGTAGGCTTTGCCTGCGAGGAAGGCGGCACTGCGCTGCAGGTTCTCGACGATCACACCCAGGTCGTCCAACTTTTCGTCGAGTGAATTTGAGGTGCCGAATCTTGCGGATATCTCCGCATAAATGATCTGATTGATCGCCAACCCGTGGATGGTGGACAGTTTTCGCATTTGGTCTCTCGACCATACGTACCAGACAGGGTCGCGATCCCATACGTCCAGGATCACATTGGCGTCAACGAGGATCATCGGAGTAGCCGCGGATCAGTTCCATGTACTCGTCGGTCGTGCCATCCCACTTGATTTCAGCCGCTCCAACCGCGCGGTCGAAGCGGTCCGGTCGCTGTTCATGGGAGTACTTTGGCCTGCGCAATACGACCTCGCCGTCGTCATTCATGTCGAAGGTCAGCCTGCAGCCCGGCTCCAATTTGAGAGAGTCGCGGATGTGCTTGGGTATTGTGACCTGTCCTTTGCTTGTGAGCGTTGTCTCCATCTCGCCCTCCGGTATTACCTCAAATCTCATTGTAATACCCTATTGGCTTTTGCGGCCAAACGCAGCAAGGGCCGCCGACTTGGCGGCCCTTGCAATGGCTTATAAATCATTTATCTAGAATGGATTGAGCTTATCCAACCCCTTCTTCTTCTTTTTCTTGCTCGATGACTCGTCGGAGTCGGCCTTCGGCTTCTTCTTCTTTCCGTTTTCTACCGGGGTCGCCGTTGCGCCGGTCGGCTTGATCTCGTTCACCTGCGTCGGAGCCTCGGCGGGCTTCTCCACCGCGGGTGCGGCTGAGTCTGAAGTCGCAGCTACCACAGGCTTGAGCACTGCATTGGGGTCGGCGGCGGCAGCGCTGGACGGTGCGGAGATGATCTCAGCGCCCACTCCGGTCCCACCGGTGGGCCGCTCCATCTGCAACGGAGCCTGCGAAGGCTGATCGCTGCGGGGCGGTTCGTTTGCGCCGGTTGGCGTCACGGCCAGGGGGGTGGCCGCTGGCTTGCCCGCGTTAACGATGTCTGTATAAATCGCCACGTTGGCCTTGCTGACCTCTGGCGCGGTTGTCCGCTTTGGATCGTCAAGCGAGGGATCGCCGACGTGAACAGCCTCGACCACCATAGGCCCGTGCTTGATGATGTCGAGCGTCTTATCGGTGAAGCGCAGCGGCTGGCGGCTGCGTTCTTCAGCATCGCTCTCGGCTACAGCCTCCTGGGTCGGCTCGGGAATCGGTTTATTCATGGCCACCAGGCGGTCGCGTGCATCGTCCACATGTGGCGCCATGGGATAGCGCGTAATCACCTTGGCGTAAGCGTCCGCGGCCTTGTCCATATAGACGGCGACAAGCCGCTCCTTCATTGCACCAGCGAGCTTGGAGGCCTGGATGTTCTTCGATAGGCCTGCATAAGCATCGCCGATGCCGAGCAGTGCCTGGTCGCTCTTGGAGTAGAGCGGATAGGTGTCTACAACCGTCTCCAGGCGCGCGATCGCCGCGTTGAAGTCCTCACGGCTCCCGTAGAACAGCCCGATCTCGGTCTCGCGCTCGGCCAGAACCTCCTGCACGTCGCGCAGCTTCTGCTTGGCCCGCGGCACCAGCGTTGAGTCCGGAAACATGTTGATCATCTTCCGGTATTCCTGCTCGGCGCGCTGCGTGTCGTTGTAGTCGCGGTCGGGCTTCTCCATCTGCTGGTAGTAGATGTCGGCCACCTTCATCTGCGCTTCGGCTGCTTCCGGCGCGTTGGGAAAGAAGGTGATGAAGTCCTGGTACTCGGCTTCGGCCTGAGTCAAGGCCGCGGCTCCTCCCTCTTTGAACCAGCTGTCGCCCACGGCCAGCTTGGCGCGCATCCGGAACTCCGACTCCGGATAGGTGTTGAGCATGGTCTGCAGATCGAGCCGCGCAACGTCAAATCGGCCCTTCTTCATGGCCACCATCGCCTTGTCGAAGAGTTCCTTATCGGGCTGCTTGGAGTCTACGGCGGCCAGCGGGTTGGCGCTCAAGTCCGTCTGCTTCTTCTTTTTCTTCAGCCGATCAGTTGCGTGCGCGGAGGGTCCAGCCAAAATTCCAGCCAGAACGAACACCGCCAGGGCGAGCGCGGCAAACTTGGGAACAAACCGGTTCATACAACCTCGATGCGGCGCCGACCCTTGAGGCCCGTGAATCGCCGTTTCCTGTACATTCAATTTTACTCGCCGGCAGCCGCGCGAGCCGCCGCCAACAGGCCACGAGCATCCCGCTCCGGCTCACCGGCGCCAAACACCGCGTTACCGGCCACAAGCAGCTCTGCTCCTGCTTTGACGACCTGGGCCACCGTATCGTGAGCCACACCGCCATCCACTTCAATCTTAAACTGCAAGCCTAGCTCGGTTCGCAACTCCGCCAGGCGCCGGATCTTGTCGAGCGAGAAGGGAATGAACTGCTGCCCGCCGAAACCCGGATTCACGCTCATGATCAGCACATGATGCACCATGTGCAGAATATTCGAGATCAGATCCACCCGCGTGGCCGGATTCAGCACCACCCCCGCCTTCATGCCATGGTGGATGATCAGCTCCAATGTCCGGTGAAGGTGAGGGCATGCCTCGTAGTGGACGCTCACCCAGTTGGCCCCGGCATCGGCAAACGCCGCAATGAAATCATTGGGGTTGTCGATCATCAGGTGGCAGTCGAGAGGCAGGTTGGTGGCTTTGCGCAGGCTCTTCACCACCGGTGGCCCCAGCGTGATGTTGGGTACAAAATGCCCGTCCATCACGTCCACGTGGATGGTGGTGCCGCCGCCGCGCTCAGCCGCCGCCACCTGGTCAGCCAGATGGGCAAAATCCGCGGAAAGGATGGATGGAAGTAGCTCGACCATAGTGGGTTCCAAAGTGGGGGACCGGGTTCGTTCCCGATGCGGCAAGTGTATCAGCCGGGAGGCTTCTCCAAAGCTCTCCATCTGCGCCCATCGGAGTTGCCGGTCGTGCGCCTCGAAATCCACCCGACTTCTGCGGCCTCCAAGCTCCTCCGCGCCCACTTATCTGCCTACCACCCTCACTTCTGCCGCATCCGGCCCGCTCCACGCCGCCGGACCTTCGTGGGTCAGTTTGTGTAATGTGTCATTCCAGTTCAGCTTCGTGACCGAGCCTGCGCCCTTTTCGTAGGCGTAGGTCGTGCCGTCGTCCTGGAAGAGTGTGAAGCTGCCATCGGCCCCCGGATAAACGCGGACCGACGCGATAGACTGCGGCTCATCGGCGCTCAGCACCGCCGAGCCCAGCGGCACAATGCTTCCGGCTCGCACAAACAGCGGCAGCGTATCGATGGGCGCGTCGGCCTCAATCGTCTGTCCTCCGTGCAGCCGCTCGTTGGTCCAGTAGTTGTACCAGTCGCATCCCGCAGGCAGGTAGACACTTCGCTTGGTCGCGCCTTGCTCAGTCACCGGGGCCACCAGGAACGCCGGACCGTACATGTACTCGTCGGGAATGTTGGCCGCCTTCGCGTCGTTCGGGAAGTCCATGAATAGCGCTCGCATGTAAGGCGCGCCCGTCTGATAGCTCTTGTACGCGGCCGAATACGTGTAGGGCAGCAAGGTATAGCGCAGCCTGAGATACTTCGACAGGACCGGCTCTGCCTGCTTGCCATACGCCCAAACTTCGTTGTGTTTCCGTTCACCGTGCGCGCGCATCACCGGCTGAAACGCGCCCCACTCAAACCACCGCACAAACAGCTCTGGGTAGTCCTCATAATTCGAGATTGTGTCGAGCGCGTCGGACCCATCGATGAGCGGCTTATGCGGTGCGTGATAGTCCGCCGGAAGCGCAGGTGCAAAGAACCCCGCAATGTCGGTGTCCCAATAAGGCAGTCCAGTTGCCGCAAAGTTCAGCCCCGCAGGAACGGACCGCTTGAGCATGTTCCATGTTGCGTAAATGTCGCTCGACCAGAAGACTGTGCCGTTGCGCTGTGCCCCCGTGTAGGCCGCACGCGCCAGGATCATCACCCTGCGGCTGTCGCCATAGTCACGCCGGAACCCCTCATACACCGATGCGGTGTGGAACAGCGGATAGATGTTGAAGTAGCGGGGTCCCGAGCCGACAAAGAAAATATCGTTTTCCGGCGGGTAGTCCGGCTCTGTCTCATCGAGCCAGATGTAATCGAAACCATCGGCCTTCACGAAGCGGTCGCGAATCTTCTCCCAGAACCAGCGGCCCGCTTCGGGGTTTGTAGTATCCAGGTTCGGCCCAATTACGTTGTGGCCCCAACCCATGTCTGGCTTTCCGTCCCGCGCGGAGATCAGCCAGCCCTTGTCCTTCAGCATGTCGTAGAACTGGGTTCCTGGGGCGTAGTGCGGCCACACGCTCAGCACGGTCTTGATGCCCATCTCGTGCAGTTGCTTGTTCATCGCCGCCGGATCGGGCCAGCGGGCAGGGTCGAGGTCCATCTCGCCCTGCTTCGTACCGTTCAGGAAGTCGACCACCAGGCCGTCGAGCGGCAGCTTGCGGTCGCGATAGCCCTTGGCGATGGCCAGGGCTTGCTCCTGCGTGGGATAGATCGCTTTGCTCTGGATATATCCGTAGACTCCCCGCGGAAGCATGTGCGTTACTCCCGTGAGCAGACGGTAGCCGGAATAGATTTCATCGCTCGTGTCGCCGGCGATCACAAAGTAAGAAACGCGGTCGCCCACTTCAGACGACCACACATTCCGTCCGTTGAATCCCAGATCGATGGTCGTCTTCGAGGGGTTATCCCACAGCAGGCCATAGCCCCGGCTCGAGACCAGGAACGGCACGCAGACCGACTCGCCCCCGGGCGCGCCGTAGTCGTGCCAGCACTTGATCTGGTGGTCGCGCAGGTCCATCCAGCCCTGCTGTTGCTGGCCCAGCCCGTAGTAATGCTCGTCCGCGCCGGAATCGAATACCGACGCGACCTTGTAGGCTGGACCGTCCTTATCTGCTTGCGGAGCGTTGGCCTGATCGGTTGCGGCATCGGTAATTCGGCTCCGCTGCATCGACCACGAGCGCATATCGACGAGCGGCTTCCCGGTTGGTGTGCTAATCTCCAACGCATCTTCGCGCGGACTCGGGCCCCCATTTCCGGCGCCAAAGTAGATCTCGCGCAACTGCATGTTCAGCGTATCCAGCGGCATTTTCTGCGGCTGGCTTCTCGGCTCTAAGTGCACCACCATCCGCGCCGAACGAAACACGTCGTTTCCTTCGGCATCCTTCTCGCGAGTCCATCCTCCAGCGTTGGGCTCGGCAATGATTCCATACCCCGGCCCGCTTACCGCCGCGGCCTTGTCGCGGCTGATGGTCACCCGTACAATGTTTGGCGCGTAAGGCACCAGCGAGATCACCCGTCCGTCGCGCTCGAAGACGAAGGGATTGCTCTGTGCGAACGCCGTGCCGCCAAGCAGGATCGCCAGCGCTGCCACGGCAATCCCCCGCATCCTTAAGACCTTTGCGCTCATCTGCTGGTGCCTCGCTTTCTTCGCCAATCTGTAAACGTTTCCTGCCGGAGCCATAATTCACCCCGAAAAAACCCTCCCAATTCTAGGCGACTCCCGCGCGCGCCGTCCAAAGCTGCGACCCCAGCCGCTCAGCGTACCAGCCGGGCAGCCTGCCTGGCCTCCATTCGGATGCGCTTCCAGGTCAGGTCGCAGCCCAACTCCATCGCCTTGAGCAGATGGCGCCCGCGCGCACGCATGGCCGGCGTACCCGAGCGCGTCAACTCGCGCAGCAGGTCCAGCACGTCATCTCTCATCGACGCGTCCTGAAGTGTCAGCTCGGCCAGCCCCTGCATGGCGCAGGTCTTCACAATCGAGCTCCGGTCGTCGAGCCAGCCCGTGAACACCTCCGCCGCGCGCCTGCACTCCTGCCGCGTCAGCTTCAGCTTGGTCACAATCAGCACCAAATGCCAGCGCAGTTTCAGTCCCCGTGACTCCACCAGCAGTCCCAGCAACTCTTCCTTCCACGGCTGCGTCAGCTGCGGGTGCTCGCCCACCACGGTCTCCAGCGCGTCCGCCGCCCGGCCTGCAACAGCCTCATCCTCATCCCACAGGCACTCGATAAGTTGCCGCCCAAGGCGCGGCTCCTCCAGCACCATCACCGCCGCATCGAAGGCCCGCCCCGGGCCATGCGTGCAGCGGCCCTCTGTAAGGATTGCGCGGAAACGGTTTTGCCGTGTCATGGTTTGCTACTGAGAATTCTGCGCCTGCTCGGGCCCGAACGCCAGTGATGCCCCCAACGATTTCGCCGCTACGCGCCCGATGCCCCGCAAAATCGCCCGCGTCGGCCACGCGCCGTCTTCGCCTGGGAAGAAAACCTCGCCCACCCGCCGCACCTCGGGCCGGTAGTACCAGCGCTTCAGCAGCGCCAGATGCCCCTGCCGCTCCGTCGCTGAGGGCGGGGCAGAGTTTTCTGCGAGCGAGGCTAGAGCTTCTTGAAGCCGCGTCTCAAGAACTCCTCGCGTGATTTTCGGCCGCGCATCGGCGTGAGAATTGTGCTCGGCGGCCTGGGCGTCAACCGCCGAGCCTTCGGGGTTTTCTGTTCCCTGTTCCTCCACCACCGGCTCAATCGCAATCGGCTGCGCGTAGAGCGAACTCGATCCAGACTGCTCATTCTGAATCCGCATCCCCAGGGTCGAGAATCCCACCGGCCCGCGCAGACTGCCGCTTTCAAAGACAAACACAGCCACCTCATTGGGCGCGGCAGACGCCTGAAGGATCAGCGCCCGCAGCCGGCTCATGGGACGAACCAGTTCTGCGGCCAACCCGCGGACGGTCTCAACCCGCTGGACTTGTGAATGAATGCTCGCCGCGGCTTCGAACTCAAGATTCGCGGAGGCTTCTTCACGCTGTGTCCGCAGCGTAACCAACCGGCTCTCACCGCGCGTCGCTAGAAACCGCTCCACCGCCTCCGACTCCTCGCTGTAGCGCTCGTCCGTGCAGCCCTGGTAGCAGGGCGCCAGGCACATCTTCATCTCACTGTAGACACACCCCGGATGCTCCGGATTCGGGTCCAGCTCCTCCACGCACCTGCGCAACAGAAACAGCTTCAGCGCCTCATCGGCATACCGCTCGGCAGCGGCGCGGGAAGGGAAGGGCCCGTAGCTCCAATCGGCATCACGCTGGCTTGGCCGGTTGGTCACCGTGATGCGCGGATAGCGATTGCTGCCGTGGAAGCGCAGAAACGCAGGCGCACCGAGGTGCATCCGCTTCAGTGCCTTCTCGCCGTAAATCTCTACCAAGAGGGAAAACTGCGTGAGGAGAGACTCAAAATCCGAGCCGGTCAGCCGCCACTCAATGCGCCGGACCCGCCCCGCCAATTGCAGCCGCCGCGGATGTTTCGGGGAAGCCTGCAGCAGCCGCTCCAGCCGCCCGCGCAGGTTCGGTGTCCGCCCGATGTACGGCTCCGCGTGCGCGTTTGCGCCGTAGAGAGCGAAGACGGAAGCCGACGTGGGAAGCTGGCCAAGCGCGGCTTTAGCATCTGCGGGATCAAACGGAAGAGTGTGCGGCAGGTTGGGCATAGTGCGTCCCAGTTCAGGCTCCGGCAATCGTCATACCGTCGATCCGCAGCGTAGGACTCGCCACCGACCCGCGAAACACAAGGTCATTCCCGACAGCAGTCACATGCAAGAGCATCTCAGCCAGGTTGCCGGCGATCGTCACCTCTTCCACCGCGTGGGTCAGCTCGCCCTTCTCAATCCACAGGCCGGTCGCGCCGCGCGAGTAGTCGCCCGTCACCACGTTCACGCCAAACCCCATCAGGCTGGTCACATAGAGCCCGGCGTCCACCTCAGCGATGATTTGCTCCGGCGTCTGCGTGCCCGGCTCCAGGTAGAGATTCCCGCAGCCGATGCCCGGCGTTCCCGCCAGCCCTCGCGAACCGTTGTGCGTCGACTTCATCCCCAGCTTGCGTGCGCTGTATGTATTCAGCAGGTAGTTTTCGAGAATGCCATTCTGCACCACAACAGTTCGCCGCGATGGCAGCCCCTCACCATCAAATGGCGATGTCCCGAATCCGCCCGCGCCAGTCGGCAACAGCATCAGGTTGTCGTCGATCAGGGTCAGCGAAGAGGAGGCGATCTGCTCTCCCAGCTTGCCGGCCAGAAACGACGCATGACGCCAGATCGAGTCCCCTGAAGCAGCCTCAAAGACGGACCCGATCAGCGACCGCGCTACTTCTGGTGCGAAGATAATCGGCACCTGCTGCGTCTTCACGCGCCGTGCGCCGAGCCGACGCAAGGCCCGCCGCGCCGCTTCTTTTCCGACTGCTTCCGGCGTGTCGAGGTGCGCAAAGCTTCGCGCTGAACTCCACCACCCGTCGCGCTGCATCTTGCCATCTGCTTCCATCGCCAGCGGCGCAGCCGAAACGCCAGCGTAGCTGGTCCGATAGCTGCCAACGAATCCCCGCGAGTTGGCCAGAACCTTGCGGCCCGTGGCCGCATCAAAGCTGCCGCCGTCGGAGTTGGTGATGCGCTTGTCGGCGGCCAACGCGGCTGCCTCGGCGCGGCGCGCCCACTCAATGCGCTCTGGCCCGCTAAGCGAGTAGACGTCGTCGTAGCTCAAATGCAGATCACCGCCAGCCGAGCCAAACTCCGCTGTCTCCGGCATGCCGGCAAAAGGATCTTCTTCCGTCACCCCGGCCAGCGCCACGGCTCCTTCCACCAACTGGCGAATGCCCTCCGGCGTGAAATCGCTCGTCGACGAGGATGCTGATCGGTTGCCGAGAAAAACCCTCAGCCCCAGCGCCCTCGATCCCGACTCCTTCAGCGTCTCCACCTGGCCCATGCGCACGTTCACGCTGAACTCGTCGCCCTCGCGCACCACAGCCTCGGCGTCGCTGGCCCCGGCCTTCATGGCCAGCGCTACCACGTCCGCGGCTAGCGCTTCCATGTCAATTGGTTCAGTTTGGGCAAGCGAATTCTGGATCGCCTCAGCTTGAGTTTGGTTTGCGAGTTCTGCCATGGGTCAACAGTAACAAAATGACGCGGTACGCTGCCGGGAGCGAGCGCCCACCACCTACTTGCGCAACATTTTCAGGTAGTACTTCAGGCTGGAATCGTTTTCTGGTGCGGCGCGCATGGAACCGAGATAATGCTGCGAACCATCGCGCCCCCAGCTCCACGTGTTGTTCCACGGGCATTCAAGGACATGCGGAAGCAGCAGATTCTCGAAATCGAGACACGTCTTGATAATGAGATTCTGTTTGCGGCGAACGCCGCGGTGGGCCAGCTGCTTGTCGCTCTTCGCGCTCGCAGTGCCAGTAATCGCCGCGTAGGGGCGGCGGAAGGAACGGCTCATGACAAACTCCAGGTCGCAGTTGCGTACCTACGTCATGGCGGTTTCCTCCTGGTTTCAGTTTAACTTGTTTGCGTTGCGCGGCTCCCATTTGGGGTGACACAGAGTCAGGGTCTGTGGATTTGCGTCTTTATATCGGTATGGATATAATGCGTGTATGAAAGTGGTACGCTTCTTGGGCGATTCTCGAAGTGTAATTCGGGAGTTTCCAAGAGATGCTCGACAGGAAGCTGGGTATCAGCTGGAGCGGATACAAGACGGGCTCCAGGCTGAGGATTTCAAACCAATGCATCCGATTGGACCGGGTGTAGAGGAAATCCGCATCTCGGGGGAATCAGGGGCCTACCGCGTGGTGTACCTGGCTCGGTTGGAGTAGGCAGTGTATGTGCTCCACGCATTCCAGAAGAAGACCAGGACTACTTCGCAGCGCGATGTTGAGATTGCACGCGAGCGGTTCCGGCAATTGATGCGAGGTCGATGATGGGAAAGCTGAGATTTGAACAATTCGAGAATGTCTGGGATGCTCTTGCCGATACACCGGAAGAGGCAGCGAATCTGACCCTGCGGTCGGACCTCATGATGATGGTCGAAAAAATCATCAAAGAAAATGGCTGGACGCAGGCCGAGGCTGCGAAGCGATGTGGCGTGACCCAGCCCCGCATCAACGATCTACTGCGTGGACGCATCTCGAAGTTTTCCATTGATGCGCTGGTGAATATTGCTTCAGCGCTGGGGCGGCGCGTGACGGTCAAGCTTGAGGACGCGGCTTGAGGCCTGTCGCTTAGCCTTCTTCGCTAGTTTCGCTCGGATGGATTCCGCCAATGCCGCAAACTCGGCCGCCAGTGCGTCATACTCCCGCTTGACCTCAGGATCGGCCAGCGACTCAGCCTTGATTTCTTCGAATGGAATGGTCATAGCGTCTACGCAAATTAGTTTCTTGCCCGACAAACGAACCTATCGTCACTTCGAGTGCAATTCCACGAGAATCTCGCGCCGGAAAGTTCATCGGCGTAGCTGATTCCTGGGCGCGATATTCTTCCCCAAAACAGAACGGATAGGTTGTGCGTTGAATACTGACTGGCGTCAAAACTGTTTGCAAAAGGTCCGTCCGGTTGAGCCGGACAATGGAGATCGCTTAGTTGTTTCGAGGGACCGTTTTCAGGCTGATCCTGGATACCGGAACAAACTCGATCCTCGCCGTCTAGCCAATCGCCTTTGATGTAGACATCAACCCTATGCCAATGTGGTAGATAGCCACTACGATCAATCTCTTTGCGTTCCATGAATAAAACAAACGGAAGCAAAAGGAGCGCGGTGAAGGCATAACCCAGAATCTGAAGCATGAGCTTCTCTCGCAAACTCAATTGGGAATTTACGATATTCATTGCGCTCTTCACGCCGCCGTCAGCCGCAGCTCCACTTTCGATTTGGTGGCCTCGGCAAAGCGGATCAGCGTCTTCGCACTGGGCAAAGTCCGGCCGCTTTCAAGCCGAGCAATGGCAGACTGGCTGGTGCCCATTCGCTCAGCCAACTCAGCCTGCGAGAGGCCAGCCCGCGCTCGCGCCCGAATCAACTCGGACGCAATTGCAAACTCAGCTTCGAGCGCGTCAAACTCCCGCTTGACTTCTGGGTCAGCAAGAGACTTCGCCATGAATTCTTTCAAGGGAATAGTCATACAATCTCCTTTGCTCGCCGCTTTGCAATTTCAATCTCAGAATTCGGCGTCTTTTGCGTTTTCTTGATAAACACTCTTAACACCACCACACGCCGGCCAATTCTGGTCAAATAAAGTGCCCGTGCAATTCCGTCCCGGCCCGTCATCCGCATTTCCCAAATCTTGCCTTCAAGATGCTTCACCTGTGGTTCGCGCATGGTTTCCAGGCCCGCCTGCTCAATTAGCAGCGAAATGCGGAGAAACCTGGCATGCATGTCTGCCGGAAGAGACCGAATCTCTTTCGCAACCGTGTCGTTTAGGACTTCCACTTGCCAGCACACGGCTTCAGTATATCTCAAATTTGAGATATACGCAGAAATTCTGCAGAGCCCTCGCTACCGCCCAGTCCCCCCCACCGTCATCCTGTCGAGTTTGATGGTTGGCATACCCACGCCCACCGGCACGCTCTGCCCGTCTTTGCCGCATGTGCCGATGCCCTCGTCCAGCTTCAGGTCGTGGCCCACCATCGACACATACTTCAGCGCCTCGGGCCCGTTGCCGATCAGCGTTGCGTCCCGCACAGGCGCAGTGATCTTGCCGTCTTCGATCAGGTAGGCCTCAGAGGCAGAGAAGACAAACTTCCCGTTCGTTATGTCCACCTGGCCTCCGCCAAAGTTCACGGCATAGAGTCCGCGCTTGACCGAGCGGATGATGTCGTCGGGTTCGTCTTCGCCGGCCAGCATGTAGGTGTTGGTCATGCGCGGCATGGGAATGCACTGGTAGCTCTCGCGCCGACCCGAGCCAGTGTTGGCCGCTCCGGTGAGTCGTGCCGAGAGCTTGTCGGTCAAATAACCCTTCAACACGCCGTTTTCAATCAGCACCGTCTCCTGCGTGGCAGAGCCTTCGTCATCAACATTCAACGATCCCCTCCGCCCGGTCATAGTCCCGTTGTCCACCACGGTCACCTTCGAACTCGCCACCGATTGCCCGATCAGCCCGGCAAACGCCGACGTCTTCTTGCGATTGAAGTCGGCTTCGAGCCCATGGCCCACCGCCTCATGCAGCAGAATCCCCGGCCACCCCGGCCCCAGCACCACTTCCATCTCGCCGGCAGGAGCAGCCACCGCGCCGAGCTGCAAGATCGCGCCGCGTGCGGCCTCCTGTGCCAGATGCTCCGGGCTTTTGCTCCCGACGAATTGCTCCAGCCCAGCGCGGCCACCCGCTCCGGTTGACCCTTTGGTCGTGTTCGCGCCTTCCTTGGCGATCACAAACACGTTGAGGCGGCAGAGCGGCTGGGTGTCGCTGGCAAAGGCACCGTCGGAAGCCGCAATCAGGATGCGCCGCACCTCCTCCGAGTAGCTCGACCTTACCTGCACGATCCGCGGATCGTAGGCCCGCGCCGCGCGATCGGCCCGCAAGATCAACTCCAGCCGTGCCGCCAAGTCCAGCGAGAACCCGCCCATCGGCACCGGATAAAGATCGGCCATCGGCGTCTCGACAAATCCCTGCACCGTCTCCTTGGCCGGCCCTGAGGCGATCAGCGCCGCCGTCCGCGCGGCGTGCAGCAGCCGTTCCGGGCTCAGGTTGTCGGTGTAGGCGTAGCCCGTCCGCTCGCCTGAGAGAACGCGCACCCCGCAGCCGGCGCTTGTGCCCTGGCTAGCGGACTTCACAATCTGCTCGTCCACGCCAAGGGCAGTCGCCGTAACCGATTCAAAGTAGAGGTCTGCGTAGTCGCCACCCGCCGAGAGCGCCTCGCCCAGGCAGCGTTCCAGCAGCCGCTCCGTGATGCCAAACTTCTGAAAAAAGTACTGCTTGTGGCCCGGCTGCGGTGAAGTCTGAGGAACGCTCATCGTCTCTCCAGTCTACTCTTTCGGAGTACCGCCCATGCCCGGAGCGTTCCCCACTGCGCCCGCGCCGGCCGGCACGTTTCCTCTCTTGGTGCCAATCACGCGACGGTCTTTTCGAGCGTTGCCAATCGTGCTACATTCGACCCATGAAGAAGCTTTTCGCAGCCTCACTCCTCCTGATGATGTTTGCAAGCCCGGCTTTCGCTGCCTCCAGGCATCACCACCACCACCACCATCACGCAGCCGCACATCACGTGGTTCATCACCACGCCTAAGACCTGGCCGGGCCTTCCGCGCAATTTTCTGCCGTCAGGCCCCGCCGTTCCGAGCGCGGCAACATAGCCGCACCGGTCGCAGGTCGCTTCATTCCCCAGCAAAGGCCTTCTAAAATTCTGCGCTAAGGTTCCGCCATGACTGAATTGGATGATCTCCGCTATCCGATTGGGCGCTTTTGCATGCCCGCCAACAGTGGCCCGGATGCTCGCGCCGCTCATATTCAGGTTCTTCGAGAGCTGCCCGAACGCCTGACCGCGGCTGTTGCGGGCTTGGATGACGCCCAGCTCGACACCCCCTATCGCGAGGGCGGCTGGACGATGCGCCAGCTTGTGCATCACGTTGCCGACAGTCACGCCAACTCCTACATCCGATTCAAGCTCGCGCTCACAGAGGACTGGCCAACCATCAAGCCCTACGAAGAAGCCGCCTGGGCCAAACTCGCTGACAGCCGCATGCCGATCGATGTATCTCTGGTTCTGATCACCGCGCTGCACGCTCGCTGGGTCTCTCTGCTTGAGTCGATGTCCGGCGAAGACTTCAGCAAAGGCTACAACCACCCCGAAAATGGAAAGCAAACCCTGGCCGTCGGGCTTGCCATCTACGATTGGCACTCCCGCCATCATGTAGCCCACATCACCGCGCTCCGCGCCCGCCAGGGTTGGTAATGCCTGTGTGACCGCAAGCTCTCGCATCGCCGCCGAGACCCAATCAAACGCCGCGAAAGCCGTGTCTCCGACGCAGCTTGCAGAAGTTCTCGAAGAGTATCTGGCCGACCACCCTTCCGCCGCACTGCTCGAGGATGGGCGTGTGCTCTTCGACATGAGACTGGCCCGCTTCTCAGTGAGCGAGCAACATGGGCGCTGCCTGTTGCAGATGTGGAGCGAAGAGCGCAACCTCATCCGCACCGTCGTCGACCTCCAGCACCGCGCCCATTGCCTGCGCATTCTCACGCGGCGCATGGGTGTCGCCAAGCCCCAGGCACTCGAACTGGTTCCCACCAACGACCGTCGCACCCCCACCGCTCGCGACGCAGCCCGCAAGAACTACCTTCGCCTCCTCGAGCGGGTGCTGGGCAGAAACTTCATTGGCGCCAAGGTCGATGGGTTTCGTTCGGCCATGGATCTCGAACACAGCTTCGGCCCGGCTTATGTCCGCGGCAGGCTCATGCTTGGCACCGGCGTCGATGCGGTCATCGGCGTTGCTGAAGCCGAGTCGTCCGCCATGGTCGATGGCATTCTCACCCTCGGCATTCTTTGGCTCGATCATTGCCGCCAGAAGAGCGATGGCCGCAGCCATGTGGGCGGCCTCAAGGTGGTTGTGCCTGCGGGCGCGTGGCGCACCACGGCGGAACGCATGGCATGGCTCAACCACGTCGCCGCAAAGTTCGAGCTTTACACCCTCGACGAGCGCAGCGAAGAGCTTACGCTGGTCGACTTTCGCGACACAGGGAACCTTGAGTCGCGACTGGTGCATGCCTTCGACGCTCAGGCTGCGCGGGAACGCTGTGCCGCTGGTATCGAGAAGCTGCTTGCGCTCGTCCCCGCTGCCGCGCACGGCAGGGTTGAGGTTCATGTCAAATCCTCTACGGACGTTGGGCTGCTTCTCCATGGGTTGGAGTTCGCGCGCGTCCGTCATGGTGTTTCAACCCACTCGTTCTCACGCCGGGATGAAGTCACCTTCGGCGCGGGCGCGCACGAGACGCCGCTGACCGAAGAGAACGAGGCGGCGTGCGCCGAGATGCTGGCGCGGCTGTTTCAGAGTCGACGGCCTGACGGCATTCATACCGATCCCCTCTTTCGCATGCAGCCCGAGCGCTGGCTTGAGTCGCGGCTTCGCGCTGAGCTGCCCGAGCTTCTGCCCGGCCTGCGCGGCGATCTGCTGTTCTCTCAGGTTCCGGCCATCTCCGTCGGCGATCGCGGCATGCTCGACCTGCTCACGCTCGACCGCGCCAGCCGCCTGACCGTCATCGAGCTCAAGGCCGACGAAGACCTCCACCTACCGCTACAGGCGCTCGACTACTGGATTCGCGTGCGCGCTCTCAATGCGGATCGCCAGCCTATCTCGGCTGGCGGTCGCGCCATTTCTGCATTCGAGCGGCAGGGCTACTTCGCAGGAACGGAGGTCTCTGCGCTCGAGCCGCGCTTGCTGCTCGCTGCCCCTGCCCTCCGCATCCACCCCGCGAACGAGCCGGTTTTGCGATACCTTTCGCCCGCAGTGGAGTGGGAGTTGCTCGCTCTCGGCGAACACTGGCGGCGCGAGTTGCAGGTGGTCTTCCGCAGGCGCAACACGGCGCGGGTGTAGAAGAGAGCAATCTGGGTGGGATGCGAGGTCGGCTTTTGGGCCAGATCACTAAGCTACCGCGCAAGCCTTCACGTCGGTTGCCAGCGCATCCACCCGCTCCATGTCCGCGTCCCAGGCAAACATGAACCGCGCTGCGCCGCCGATGAACGTGTAGAACCGCCATCCGCGCGCGCGAATCCGACCGAGCACTTCATCCGATGTCGTGATGAACACTGAATTAGCCTCAACCGGGGCAGAGATTCGAATATTGGGAATCGCCGCAATACGCTCGGCAAAATAACTCGCACAGCGGTTCGCATGCGCGGCGTTCTTCAGCCATGCCCCGGTTTCCAGCATGCCCACCCACGGCGCAGCCAGAAATCGCATCTTCGATGCAAGTTGTCCGGCCTGTTTGCAGCGGTAGTCAAAATCCACAGCCAGAGCCTTGTCGAAAAACAACACAGCCTCGCCCGCCGCCATCCCGTTCTTGGTGCCGCCGAAACACAGCACATCCACGCCGCTCTTCCAGGTCAGCTCAGCCGGCGAGCACCCGAGAGTTGCGCACGCATTGGCGAATCGCGCTCCATCCATGTGGAGCCAGAGCCTGTGCGCCTTGCACGCGGCAGAGATCGCCTTGATCTCAGCCGCCGTGTACACCGTGCCAAGTTCGGTTGGCTGGGTAATCGTCACCACCCGCGGCTTGGGGTAGTGAATGTCGGTTCGCCTTGTAGCCAGCTCATGAATTGCTTCCGGAGTCAGCTTGCCATCGCGCCCCGCAGCTACCAGCAGCTTAGAGCCGTTCGAGAAAAACTCCGGCGCACCGCACTCGTCCGTCTCCACATGCGACGAGTCGCAGCAGATCACCCCGTGGTACGACTGGCACAGCGAAGCCAGCGCCAGCGAGTTTGCGGCCGTCCCGTTGAAGACAAAAAACAGCTCAAGGTCCTTTTCAAACAGCGACCGAAACTCGTCAGCCGCGCGTGCAGTCCACGCGTCGTCGCCATATGCCGTGGCATGGCCAACGTTCGCTGCCTCCAGCGCCGACCATGCCTCCGGGCAGATTCCCGCGTAGTTGTCGCTCGCGAACTGCTGCGCGCTATCGACTTCTTCCTGCTTTATCACTGACATTCTTCTTCAAGCCCTCGCGAAACTCGTCAACCGCTACTCCCAGCCCGCGTTCATGCCCGCGAAGGTCCCATCGTAGCGGTTTTCACGCTCCGCATTGCGCAGTCCCTTTGCCTTCTCCACGACGATTTCGCTGGGCGTAGGTTGCGTCTTGAAGATCTGCATCACTTCTTTGATGAAATCGTTCAGAGGCATGGCGCGGGGGTCATCGGCCCCGGCCATCAGGTGCGTTTGCACATAAGGCGGCGGCAGCTCAATCACTTCCACCGGTGTGGACTTCAACTGATAACGCAGCGACTGCGAATAAGAATGAATCGCGGCCTTCGTAGCGCAGTAGGTCGGAGTGAAGGCGAGCGGCACGAAAGCCAGCCCGGAAGACACATTGATGATTGCGGCAGAAGATTGCTTCAGAAGATGAGGCAGCAAGGCCGCGGTCAGCCGAATGGGGCCAAGCAGGTTCGTCGCCACGATAGCTTCGGCGTCCGCCAGGTCAGCCTGCTGGGCGGTGAGCTTTTCAGCGCGCATGATGCCGGCATTGTTGATGAGCACATTCAGGGCAGGGAACTGTTCAACTGCTTGCGCGGCAAATGTGCGAATGGCGGCCGCATCCGCTATGTCGACCGTAAGCGACTTCATGCCGGGGTTAGCCTGCGTGGTTTCGTCCAGCATCTCGCGGCGTCGCCCGGAAATGATTACCTGATTGCCCAGAGCGTGAAAGGCTTCAGCCAGGCCGCGTCCGATGCCCGATCCGCCGCCGGTAATGAGGATGGTGTTGCCTGAGAGATTCATTGCGTTTGCCCTCCAATTGGAATGATAAGGTTTTCGGCTGATACCCGCGATGCTTGGCGCCTGAGGTGTGGATGGGGATGGAGCTTGAGCGGCATGCAAGCTTGGTTTCGTGCCGCCGCAAGCCTGGAACCGACCCGCCTGGGAGCTTTCTAGCGGATTTGGTGCAAAGCTGATGAGCCGCTCACAACGGCGTCAGCCACGAGGAGGCGGTCAAATGTTGCGAGTTGGCCATCATGCGCCTTTGCCATGGCGAGTAGATAGGTGTTTGTGACCTGCGCTGAGTTGAGGAGGCGAGCTGTGTCAACTGTGGTTGGGTCGAGCAGTGAAATATCATCAGGCCAGAATTCGTGAGACCCGAGATTCCTCAGAACGAGGAGAATCTCCGCGACCGCTGCGGGGTTTCCGGGCGACGAGGGATACCTGGAGCTGCCGACGATACGCAACACGCCGTTTTCAGTAATTGGGCAGGTTGCCCATGCCTTCTTGCCTTTGGCCGCAAACCAATGATGAGCATCATCATGGCGGACGTGTGCGGGGTCAATCAGCGCAATGAGGACATTTACATCGAGTAGGTAGCGGGTTGCGCTGCTCACTGCAATTCTTCCTGCAATTGGCGCACCAGTTCTGAGGTCACGCGAGTCGCGCCGGGACGGACAGCGAGCAGCGGAATTCCGTTGCGCGTCTTTCGCGCGGCGTTGATGGGCCTCATGCCGTTACGCGCCAGAGCGGAGATCACTTTCCCGACGCTTTTCTGCTCCGCAGCAGCTATTTCTTTGGCCGCAGCAAGAATGTCGTCGTCAATGGCGATGGTGGTACGCATGGCGAGGCTCCCGGTGATGCAATGCATCACGCATCAATCATCATACATCAATCGGGACCCAGCCTTTGCCCGCCGTCGCGCTATTTCTTCAGCGGCTTCCGCGCAAAGTAGTAGAGCGAAAATGCCAGCGCCGCAAATCCCAGCACGCTCACCCAGTCGTGGGAGAGGAATGTAGTCGGGAAGTTGAGAATGTCGCCCTTGCCGACAGTCGATTCGTAGGCCTTGAGCGCAACGCCAATCAAGCCGACGATTCCGCCCGCTGCAATCAGCCCGGAAGCAAAGAGGGAGCCCGGAGAGATCTCGCTCTCTGCGTCTTCTTCGCCGGTCTTCTTCGTTGCTCGCTCTACCATCCATCGCACCACGCCGCCAATAAAGATGGGCAGCGTCGTCCCGATCGGCAGATACGCGCCAACAGCAAATGTCAGTGACCGGATGCCCATCAGTTCGACGGCAATCACCAGGCACACGCCGAGCAGCACCAGGCCCCACGGCAATTTTCTACTGAGGATGCCGTTGATCACAGTTGCCATCAGCTTTGCCTGTGGCGCCGGCGCATTGGCGCTCCCGATCCCCTGAATCCAATGCACCTCGATCTTTCCGCTGGCTGGCGAATACAGGTACTTTCCATCCTGCAGTTCGGACGACCCGATGGCGTTCAGCACGGTGTACTCGCCGCGCTGATGCGTGGTAACGCTGTTGTCTGCGGCCATCACGCGAATCTGGTCTGGAAGTTTTTCATTGCCCTGGATCGTGATTCCCGGATGATTCCCGTTCAAATCCCACGCCTGCGGTTGTGCATGGAACTCCTGCAACCCGGTGTTCATCAGGTTCAAAGTGAACCCAATCACGACCGTTGAAACCACCACGCCGATCATCAGCGCAAGCTGTTGCGCGCGCGGAGTTGCGCCGATAATGTAGCCGGTCTTCAGGTCCTGCGAGGTGTCGCCCGAATTCGAAGCTGCGATGCACACTACGCCGCCAATCGTGATGGCCAGCGCGCCAAACGCCGGGCTGGTCCAGCCGTTCACCAGGAACACCGCGGACGTTGCCATCAGCGTGGCGATGGTCATGCCGCTGACCGGGCTGGCCGATGAGCCAACCAGGCCGACGATGCGCGAGCTCACCGTAACAAAGAGGAACCCGAAGATCACCACCAGCAGCGATGCCGCCAGGTTGGCCGCCCAGCCTACAAATGCTCCAGGCACCGGCTTGAACTCAAGAAAGAGGAACATCAAAAGGACAATCAGCAACGACCCAACGAGCACCACGCCCATGGAGAGGTCGTTCTCGGTGCGCAGCGGCTTGGCAGCCGCGCCCCCCGCGCCGGGACGCATGGTCTTGAACCCCGCGGATAGTGCCCCCCAAATCGTGGGCAGAGTTTTGAAGAGCGTGATCAAGCCCGCAGCGGCCACCGCGCCAGCGCCCATTGGCTTGATGTACGTGGCCCAAAGCTCCGGCGGGCTCATCTGCCCGATGGGGACTTGACCTGGGTATATCGGGTTTCCGATTTCCTTGCCGAAAAAGTAGATCAGCGGCATCACAACGAGCCAGGAAAACACACCGCCCGCAACGATCACTCCTGCAACCTTGGGCCCGATGATGTAGCCCACGCCGAGATACTCCGAAGTTGCATCGGCATTGATCTCAGCGCCCTTCATCACATGCTGCGGTCCCATGTCGAACCGATACTCCGGCGCTTCCGGCCACGCCTTGAAGAGGTTTCCATTCTGAAACAAGGTATAGAGCCCGCCTAGGCCCAGACCGAGGAAGACGCGGCTGGCGAGCGATCCGCCTTTCTCACCGGCGATCAGCACATCGGCGCAGGCCGTGCCTTCGGGGTAAGGAAGTGCTCCGTGTTCCTGCACAATGAGCTGGCGGCGCAGCGGAATCATGAACAGCACACCCAGCCATCCGCCGATGAGCGCCAGCATGAAGATCCTTGAGTACTCGAGATCGAACCCGAGGAAGACCAGTGCCGGCAGCGTGAAGATGACGCCCGAGGCAATCGACTGGCCCGCGTTGCCCGTCGTCTGCACAATGTTGTTCTCGAGAATCGATGCGCGCCCGAACGCCCGCAGGATGCTGATGGACAGCACCGAGATGGGAATGGAAGCCGCAACGGTGAGCCCGGCGCGCAATCCTACATACACGGTCACCATTCCGAAGATGATCCCGAAGACCGACCCCAGCAGCAGCGCGCGAACAGTGAACTCCGGTCGATTTTCGCTGGGGGCAACAAAGGGTTGAAACTCTGGCATTCAGATCCTCCGGTCAACGGCTATGACGTGAACGTATTTTCGCTGAAGGGGGAGTTTAGCAGGCAGGGCGTAGGGAATGACAGGGCGGAATTGGTAGCTCACCACGTCCGTCCTATATTCTTCCTTGGCTGAGTGCACCCCGAGCGCGTAGGGTTGTTCTGAATTCCCGCAACCGCGAATCCCTGCATTCACGAGCCGCGGAATTCGGCAGTACCTGTGTTCACGAATTTTGGAGAAGAAAATGGCCAACACGTTCGAGGCCCCCACCAAACCGAAGCGCCTTCTGTCGCTTGATGTGCTCCGCGGCATCACCATCGCCTTCATGATCATGGTGAACAACAACGGCGGCCCGGGCTCGTGGGGATTCATGAACCACGCGCCGTGGACTGGCCTGACCGCAACGGACCTCGTCTTCCCCACATTTGTCTTTGTCATGGGCGCCTCCATCGTCTTCGCCTTCGAATCCCGGCTCGCCCGCGGCGCCACAAAAGCCCAACTGGCCGTGCATACGGCACAGCGGGCCGTGATCCTGTTTGCGCTGGGCTGGGTGGTGAACAACTTTCCGCTGTTCCATTGGCAGGGGATGAGGTTCTACGGAGTACTGCAGAGAATTGCCGTTTGCTACCTCGTCGTCGGGCTCTTCTATCTCTTCGATCAGCGTGTCTGGACCAAGGTGGCTGCGCTCATTGTTGCGCTCGTCGGCTACTACGTTCTGGTTCGTTGGGTTCCAGTTCCCGGCGCAGGCATGCCGGGGCGCGACTTCCCTTTCATGGATCAGCGGATGAACCTTGTCTCCTGGCTCGACCGCCTGCTCATGCCCCACCACCTCTATCTCGACTGGGGTGGTCCCGATGCCCACAACGTTCGCGATCCTGAAGGCCTGCTCAGCGATCTGCCCGCGCTCGGGACAGCTCTGCTTGGCCTGTTGGCCGGTTTGTGGCTGCGCGCCGAGCGCACAGCCGCAGGTTCGTTGCGGACCGTCCAGCAAAAGGCTCTCGGTCTTGCTGCCGCGACAGTGAGTTGCCTGGCCCTCGGCTACCTGTGGTCTCTCTGGTTCCCGCTCAACAAGAATATGTGGACCAGCTCCTACGTTCTGGTCGCCGCTGGTTATTCACTTCTGGTTTTGACGCTGGCCTTCATCGCCGTCGAGCGCTTTGGCTGGGGCAAAGGTCGCAGCGCCTGGCTTGTCTATCCCTGGCTCGTCTTCGGATCGAACGCCATCGTGGCCTACATGATCAGCGAGCTGTTGCCCGGCGTGCTTGAATTCATCAAGATCCCGACAAGCGCGGGCCACCACACCACGCCGCTCCCTTGGACTCAGACACACATCTTCAGCCACATCCCCGACTCCGGCTGGGCAGCCTTCGCCTACGCCGTTTTCTACACGGCTGTCTGCTTTGTGCCGGTGTGGGTGCTCTATCGCAGAAAGATCTTCGTGAAGGTGTAGGCGCTCTGCGCAAGTCCCTTGCTGCCGCCCAGCGATCTTTGCAGGGGCTAAACAGGCTGCGGAAAAAGGCTAAATCCCCCAGAGGCGAATGAAGAAGCATCCCTCGGCGGCTGAAGCCGCGCTCATTTATTGGCCTTACTGGCACCCTTCGACTTCGCTCAGGGCAGGCTCTGAAGCCGTTCCCTTTCAAAACCGCCGGTTCTTCAAGTCGTCGCTTCCTGAGCCGATGAATGCCATAGGGGGATCCTATGGCGGCCACGGTTGCACCCGTCCACAACTTTGTCGATCAAGGGGCAGAGTCAACCGGTCGCCTGTTTTCGGTCGTCCGCCAGCCAATTCTGGATCTGCGCGGCCGTGTTCATGCTTATGAATTGCTATTCCGCGGAGATCCGGACGGGGGTGCACCTGATTCAAACTTGCTCGAGACCGCCGCGAACTTCAACCTGGAACGGCCCAGCGAGTTGAAGAAGCTCACCGGTAAATTAACCGCATTTGTGATCTGCCCGATTGAGGCGCTGAGCGAGCAGATTGCGCAGGTCTTGCCGGTTTCGCTCACGGTCCTCGAAATTGGGGTGGGCCCAGGGCTTTCGCCCGAACAAATGGCCGCATGCCGGGAGGTCAAGTCCCTTGGATTCCGATTTGCTCTGGACGATCTCAGAGCTGAGCCGCAAGCCGACCTGCTGGAGTTGGCTGACTACATCAAGGTTGACTTTGATCGAACCACGCCAGAAAGTCGCCGGCAACTGTTGAAGGCGTTACCCGTCTCGAAGATCATGATGCTGGCCAATGGTGTTAAAACCCATGCGGCTTTCCAGCAAGCGCGCAGTGAAGGCTTCACGCTATTTGAGGGCTACTACTTCTGCGAGCCCGTGGCAATGAGGAACCGCCGTCCGCCTGTGAACCAGATGCTGCGACTCGACATTCTCAAGGCGCTCCAACAGCCCTCCATCGACATGAACAAGGTGGGGCAACTGGTGAAGCGCGATGGCCCGCTCACCTACCAGCTCCTGCGCCTGGTCAACTCTCCGGTTTGGGGAATGCGTCAAACTGTTGAATCAATCGAGGTGGCGCTGGTGGCGGTGGGCGAGAATGCATTCCGCCGCATTGCCACCCTGGCCATCGCCAGCGAATTCAACGGCGATCAACCACCTGAGCTGCTGTGTTTGGCGATGATCAGGGGACGCGTCTGCGAGGTGATGGCATCAAAATGCGGATTCGAGACGCGCGGTCTCGATCCATTCGGACAATATCTTCTGGGACTCCTCAGTTTGCTGCCCGCGATGCAAGGCCAGCCGATGAGCGAAGTGGTTCGCACCCTGCCGCTCTCCGCTGAAATTATCGAGGCGCTTCTAGGCAACAGGAATCCGGAGCGCGCCCTGCTTGGCTGGCTGGAAAACTGCGAGCGCGGCGATTGGTCGGGTTGTGATGCCGCGGCCGAGGCCCACCACTTGGACCAGCGGGAGTTAGCCAGGGTCTACGTTGAAGCCATTGCATGGACTGAGACGGCGCTGCACGCAGGTGCCTGATACGCCGACCGAATTCTCCAGTCTTCCAAAGCACTCCAACTACAATTGCACGCTGACCGGCCACGTCTTCCAGATGTCGGAACAATAGTCTCGTATCGAACGGTCTGAGGAAAATTTGCCAATCCGGGCTACATTCAATATCGACTTGCGTGTCCACTGGTCTTGATTCCGGTAAGCCACGCTTACCGAGTCCTGGCAATCAATGTAAGACTGATAGTCGGCCAGTAACATGTATTCGTCGTTGTTCAGCAGGGAACTGACCAGAGGCTCAAACAAAGTTCTGTCTCCGTGTGAAAACTCGCCGCTGGTCAATGAATCGAGGACTTCACGAAGGTTTTCATTCGACTCATAGACGAGCCGCGGATTGTAGCCTTCGTGCTTCTTGTTCTCGACCTCAGAAGCCGTAAGCCCGAATAGGAAAAAGTTCTCCGCTCCCACCTCTTCTCGGATCTCGATATTCGCCCCGTCCAGCGTGCCGATGGTGACTGCGCCATTCATCGCAAACTTCATGTTTCCGGTTCCTGATGCTTCCTTCCCGGCCAGCGAGATCTGCTCGGAGAGGTCTGCTGCGGGATACACCCGCTGCCCCAACTTCACGCTGTAATCGGGCACAAATACAACTTTCAGCCGCCCCCTCACAATCGGATCTGCGTTGATGGCTTCTCCAATAGAGTGGATCAGCTTGATGATCAGCTTGGCCGCGCGATATCCCGGCGCGGCCTTGCCGCCGAAGACAAACGTTCGTGGCGCCAATTCCGCGTTCGGGTCGTGCTGTATGCGCTTCAGCAGCGTCAGGATGTGCAGCACCTGAAGGTGTTGGCGCTTGTACTCATGCAGCCGCTTGACGAGAACGTCGAACATCGAGTCGGGGTCGGTTACAATTCCCAGCCGGTCGTGAATGTAGGACGAAAGCTGCGCCTTGTTGTCACGCTTGATGGCCCTCCACTCCTGGCAAAACTCCGCATCTTCAACCAGAGGCTCCAGACGCCGCAGCTTTTCAATGTCCCGGATCCAGGCCGAGCCAACACGGGCAGTCAAAAGCTCAGCCAATCGGGGATTACTCAGAACCATCCAGCGGCGGGGCGTCACTCCGTTCGTCTTGTTTGAGAATTTCTCAGGAGTGAGCGCAAAAAAGTCATGCAACACGCTGGTCTTCAGCAAATCACTATGCAGCGCTGCAACGCCATTGATCGCGTGGCTTCCCAGTGCGGCCAAATGAGCCATCCGCACGGCCTTTTCGCCCCCGCCGCCGTTTTCTTTGATCAGCGAGAGCCGCTCCACGCAACCTTCATCGCCGGGGAACCTCTGCCGCACATTCGCCAGGTGCCGGGCGTTGATCTCCTCCACGATCTCCAGGTGACGAGGCAGCAGTGAGCCGAACAAGCTCCGCGACCACTGTTCCAGCGCCTCCGGCAACAGCGTGTGGTTGGTATACGACAAGACATTCTGCGTAACATGCCACGCGGTATCCCAATCAACTGAGTGCTCGTCCACCAGCAGCCGCATCAGCTCGGCAACCGCGATCGCCGGATGCGTGTCGTTCATCTGGATGGCGAAGTTGCGATGCAGTTCGGCCAGGGGCCGGTCTTGGGCCTTTTGAATGCCCACAATGTGCTGCAGGCTGCAGGACACAAAGAAAAACTGCTGCGCCAACCGTAATTCTTTGCCCTGAAGGCCTTCGTCGTTCGGATAAAGAATCTTCGAGATGTTTTCAGACGACACCTTGTCCGCTACTGCACCTTGAAAATCCCCGTGGTTGAACGTGCCGAAGTCAAAGCTCTCCACAGCCTGCGCAGCCCATAGCCGCATGGTGTTCACGGTATTTGTCCGGTACCCCGGAATCGGCGTGTCATGGGGAATTCCGCGCACCACTTTCTTGGGAATCCAGTTCACCTGCGACCGCCCATGCACATCCGTGTGGATTTCTGTGCGTCCGCCCATCTTAACTTCGAATCCGTCCTCGGGACGTTCCAGCGCCCAGGGGTTTCCAAACCGCAGCCACTTGTCGGTCGACTCAATCTGCCACCCATCGCGAATCTGCTGATCGAAGATCCCGTACTCATACCGGATACCGTAGCCGATCGCCGGAATCTCAAGCGTGGCCAGAGAATCCATAAAGCACGAGGCAAGCCGCCCCAGACCACCATTGCCCAGCCCCGGTTCCTCTTCCTGTTCGATCAGCGCGTCCATGTCGATGCCCAACTGCCGCATCGCCTGTTCGGCTTCGTCGTAAATGCCAAGGTTGATCAGGTTATTTGCCAGATGTGGTCCGGTCAGGAACTCCGCCGACAGATAACACACCACGCGTACATCCTGCGTCTGGTAGCTTCTCAACGTCGCTAACCAACGCTCCAGAATTCTGTCGCGCACGGTGTGAGCAAGCGCTAGGTAAAGATCGTTCACGGTTGCCCGCTCCAACGACCGGCCCTGCACAAAGAACAGATTGTCCAGGAATGATTGGGCCAGCGCCTCGGCGTCAAGCGCCGTTCTCTGGCCTTTGTGCAATCCCAGTTGCGATGGCGATGAAGCAAACGATTCTGGCATGATTTCCTCCCTTCCCGCTCAGCTCGGAAAGTGGATTGAATGTATCTTCGCTCCCACATTAGCCTTTTGCGGTTAGGAGTACGGTGAGCACAACTGTCGTTTCAAGGGGCAGACTGTGTTGTTGCCCAATTTGGAATTCAGGTGTCCTTTTGGGTCCCGTGCAACTCCTCGTTCAGCCCGCTTCCGCCCTTACCCTCACCGGCCGGAACAGCCACACATTCAGCAGTGTGAACAGCAGCCCGCCGACGGTGAACTTCAACCAGACCGGCGCGTTCGACGGCGAGAAGAAGCCTTCCAGGCATCCGGCGATCACCAGCATGGGAATGATGCCTGAAACCAGCCGTGCTGCCTCAATTCCCCCGCGCGCCACTGAGTCTTTCCAGCGCAGCGCTCCGGGGAAGAGCATTCCGTAGCCCAATCGGAATCCCGCCGCTCCAGAGATGATGATCGCAGGCAGCTCCAGCGACCCATGCGGCGCAACAAAGCTCCACAGCGGTATCGCCATTCCATACTGCGCGCATGCGGCGCCAATCACCCCCAGAAGCATCCCGTTGATGAAGAGATAGAACAGCGTGCCAACTCCGAACACGATCCCCGTGGCAAACGTCACAAAGGTCACGGTCAGGTTGTTGGTCATGATCGCGCTGGTGGCCTTTGGCTCGATGCCTACGATGGAGTGCGTCCACATTTCGTGGCGCTCCATGGTGGCGATCATCTCCGGCCCCACAAAATGCCGCATGAACTCGGGCCGCGCATTGGTCATCACCGCGCCCAGAATGCCAAACGCCAATGAAACACCCAGCGAGGCCAGCACAAAACCGATCTGTGCGCGAAAGATGAGCGGATACTCATCCCGCAGGAAGAGAAACAGCGTCATCAGGCTCGTCTTCCTGCCCGAATAAATGATATGGTGAGCGCGAGCCAGCAACTGATTCACATGAACCGCATAGGTGCGGGAGGTTGCGTCCTGCCGAAGCACAGACAGGTCCGCGGCCACCTGACGGTACAAGAGGGCCATCTCCTGCAGTTCAGCGCGCGAGAGCTGGCCCAGGCCGCTCCGGTCCGACTGCGCCAGCAGCGCAGAGAGCCGGTCCCAGTGCGGACGGCGCTTGAGTATCCATTGGTTGGAGAGGATTTGTGCCATGGAAGCGATGAAAGACGCGAATTCTGACCAGCTAAGTCCGGACCAGATTAACATCGACACGCCCGAGTTGGTCAGCATCGAGATGCCCCTGGCCGGTATCGGCAGCCGGTTTATCGCTCTCCTCGTGGACTATCTCATCTGGTTTGCCGGCCTTCTGATTGTGGTGCTCGCCTCCAGCGTGGTGATCCCCGCCATTCACGCCTTCGATCGCGTCTCCGAAACATGGGCAGAGGCGGTCGTAATCTTTCTCATTTTTCTGCTCAATTGGGGCTACTTCACACTCTTTGAAGCTTTCTGGAACGGCCGCACACCGGGCAAGCGCGTCGCCAGGATTCGCGTGATCCAGCGCTCAGGCCGCGCTATCGGACTATTCGAGTCCATGGCACGCAACCTCATTCGTTATGTCGACCAGCTCCCGTTCTTTTATGCGGTCGGCGTAATTTCCATGTTCGTCACAAAGCAGCATCAGCGGCTCGGCGACCTGGCCGCTGGCACCCTGGTGGTTCGCGATCGCGAGATCGAGACTCCCCTTTGGGGCGACTCCGGCTCACGCACATTCACCGCGCAGGCCTTTGCCCCGAATCTTCCCGCACCTGAGCCGCACAGCCTGGTCACTCTCCCAGCCGCCGGCGTGGCCAAGCTGTCCCCCGCCGACCTTGAGGTGCTTGAGGGCTTTTTTGCCCGCCGACTCGACATGAGCATGGAAACCAGGGAAGCGCTGGGCCGCCGGATTGCCTCGGCAATTCAGGCAAAGACCGGCCTCCAAATTCCCGATGGAGCCAGCGTTGAGACCTTTCTCGAGGCCACCGCAAGGCAGCTTCGCGACCTGGCCCGGATGAAGTAACCCGTGTTGGGGCGGAAAGTAACCCTTATCGCTTGTCGCCGGGGTGCCTTCCCCGTTTCGCCCGTCTGGACCCGGCTTACTACCTCGATTTGTATCAAGAACAGATCAAGAATCGAGATTTTTGCCCGCTTCCATCAAATATGGGCGCGTTTTTTTAGATTTTTTTTGATACGGTCGAGTTCTTCGGGCGCCACCTTCAAATCATTCATTTAGCGGATTTTAAAGAAGTGACCAAAATGTAAACATTTCCGTAAACGTATACAAATGCACCAAAAGGTAACTCCCACGCAAGTTACGCTTGACAGCCCCCCATGCAGGGGCAGATTATGTCCCCCGGCTCTGTGAATTGGGAGTATTGTGCTCTCTCGTAAAGCGATTCACTCTTTGCGATTAATCGTTTGAGCACATATCTACCAAATAGTAGAGAATCGGTGATTCTCTACTACAAAATTACAGAGAAATTCGGTCACTAAGATGTCGCGTGAACTCAATCGGGATCAAAACATACCGCTGGGGGGAAACGGTAACCCCGTTTATCTCGCCTGCAGAGGAAAAAGAAGCGCGACGGGCCGTGCATCCAGACTCCTTCCGGCATAGCGACCGGTGGGAAAGCAACGAAACAAAAGAAATAACCTGAAAAAGGAAGGTCACATGAGACTTGCGAATTACAGATTCATTCTGTTGCCGCTGTTCCTCTTTTTGGCATGCGTAGGAGCATTTGCGCAGGCCAACTCGACGGTCACCGGCATCGTAACTGACCAGACTGGAGCGGTCGTCGGAGGCGCACAGATCACGCTTACCGATCCCGCCACTGGTGAGACGCATAAAACAGTTAGCGGCGGCACCGGACTCTACGATATCTCCGGCCTCAACCCCGCCACCTACAACCTCAAGATCACTGCAAAGGGCTTCCAGGCCTATGCGCAGACCGGCATCGGCGTTACCGTTTCCGGTACCTTCCGCGTGGACGTCAAGCTGACGGTCGGCGCTGAGAGCCAGACCGTTACCGTTGAAGCCGACGCGCTCCAGGTCCAGGCCGACTCCAACGTGGTTTCAACCCTAATCAGCTCTGAGCAGATTAGCGAAATCGCCACCGAAAACCGCAACTTTGCTGCTCTCGCGGCCCTCGGCCTTGGCGTCAGCTCAGCCCTGCCTGACAGCAACACCCCGACCTCGGTCGCGGCCAGCTTCACTATCAGCGTCAACGGACTTCGCCAGAGCCACAACATCTGGCTCATCGACGGCGGCGAAGCGGATGACCGCGGCGGCGCCGGCGGCATGGACATCATGCCTTCTCAGGATGCCATCGCCGAGTTCAACATGATGACCTCTAACTATCCGCCGGACTACGGTATCTCATCCGGCGCAACCATGAGCCTTTCGCTCAAGAGCGGCACACAGAAGTTCCACGGCGAAGTCTGGGAGTTCAATCGTACTCCCGACTACGACGCCAAGAACCCGATCGCGCACTCGCTCACGAACATCCACTACAACATCTACGGAGCCAACGCAGGCGGGCCGATTTTCATTCCCAAGGTCTACAACGAGTCAAAGCAGAAGACCTTCTTCTTCTGGAATGAGGAATGGCGCAAGATTCTCGCGGGCGCCGGCACCAGCAACAACCCCACCATCGACCCGGCCGATGTACCGGTAGCCGGTCAGGACCTGCACTACAAGGCTCCTGCCTATGCTCCCAGCATCCAGCTCGCGGTTCCGGCGGTTGGGGCAACCACCTGGTACGCAACCAATGTCCTGGCTCCTCTCGGCCTGGTCCCGGGCGCTCTGCCGGGTACCAAGGGTGGCTTTGCCGTTGACGCTGCAGGATTGCCGATTGTTCCCCATTCGCTGTTTGACTCGAATGCGGTTCTCTATCTGAACTCTGGAGTTCTGCCCAAGCCGACCGCCGGGGCATCCACGCCAGGCTACGCCGTTCAGAACGTCTCCAACCCCATCGATGTCCGCGACGACGTGGTTCGTATTGACCACAACATCAACGACAAGTGGCACCTGCTTGGTCACTACATGCACGACTCAGTGACACAGGGTTATGCTCAGCCCGAACTCGGATGGTGCGGTTGCAACTACAACACCATCACTTCCACGTTGTCGAACCCCGCCAACAGCGCGGCTATCAAGCTGAGCGCCACCATCTCGCCTCAGTTGCTTGTCGAAGCCAGCATGAACTACGACGGCAACATCATCAACATCACCAACAGCGCCAACTCGAAGCTTCCTTCGGGCTGGGCGGCCGACCCGGTTACCGCGAGCTTTGCGATTACCCGCAACTCGCTCCCCGGCGTCTCTTTCGGCAAGCCCATCAGCGAGAGCGAAGATACGGCGTCTGCTCCGTGGCACAACGCGGCTGAAGACTACGAGCCCAAGGTGGATATCTCTTACACCACCGGCAAGCACGCCATGAAGTATGGCTTCAGCTACAACCGCTACACCAAGAACCAGCAGCTCTTCGGCGATCAGCAGGGCGACTACGGTTTCGGTCAGCTCTCGAACGATACCGTCGTCGACCTTCTGCTCGGACTCTCCAGCAGCTACTCGCAGTTCCAGGCAGTGCCGATTCGCCACTACGTGAACCAGACTCCTTCGGCTTACGTGATGGACAACTGGCACGCAACTCCGCGCCTGACCCTGCAGCTTGGCCTGCGTTATGACGCTCTGCCGCACGCATGGGAGCGCAGCAACCAGGTAGCCAACTTCAACCCGGCTGCTTACCTGCCCACGGAAGCTCCAATTTGGAATGCAGACGGCACAATCAGTTCTACGAGCGCCGGCCTGGTTCAACTGAACGGCGTTAGCTACTACCTCAACGGCATGGGTCTGGCCGGTCAGAACGGTTTCCCCAGAGGTTTGGTGAACCCCGACTACAAGACGCTGCAGCCTCGCGTTGGCTTCTCTGAAGACCTCTTCGGAAACGGCAAAACCATTCTCCGCGGCGGCTTCGGAACCTTCTACGAGCGCTTGCAGGGCAACGACATTTACAACGCTGCCACCAACCCGCCCTACGCCTACAACCTGGGCCTCAACAACACGATGTTCAGCTCGCCGGGCACCAGCTGGAACCTTCCGGCGGTTGGCGGCGTCCAGCAATCCATCGCAGCCAGCGGCGGCGTGCCGATCTTCGCGGCCGGCGTCACCAACATGCCTCAGACCTATCGCGCACCCGCCGTGGCTCAGTTCAGCCTCGGTCTGCAGCACGAACTCGCCCCCTCCGTCATCTGGGTTATTCAGTATGTCGGCAACATCGCATGGCATCAGAACATTGAGCGGCAGATCAACACCTTCCCGCTCAGCACACCAAACGCGATTCGTGAAGCGTCTGGAGACAGCGGCGGCAAGTATCCCGGCGACCCCGTGGTAGCTGGCCTGGCCAATGCCAACGCTTTCCGTACCTATCAAGGATACGGCGGCATCACCCAGGAAGAGAACACCACCAACGGCAACTACAACGGATTCCAGACCGGTCTTCGTGTCCAGAACAAGTGGGGCCTGAGCGGCGAGCTCGACTACACCTATTCGCACGAAATCGATCTGACCTCCTATGACCTCAGCGGCATCAGCAACCCCTTCAACCTGAAGTATGACAAGGGTTCGGGCGCGCTCGATCGCCGTCACATCCTCAACGCCAACTACGTCTACAAGATGCCCTTCTTCAACAAGAGCCAGGGCGTCGTGCAGACTATCCTCGGTGGCTGGGAACTCGCGGGTACAGTCATCGACGAGACCGGCACCATCATCTCCAACCAGGGCCCAGGGCTCTCCATCTCGTATGATCCAGTCGGTTTGGACGGTGGCTACACCCCCCGCCCGAACGTCAGCGGCAAGATGGATTACCCCAAGAAGTTCGGCCAGTGGTTTGACACATCGCTGTTCTCAGCTCCGATTCCGGCATGGCTCGGCGGACCCAACCAAGGCTTCGGTAACGCCGGCAAAGACTCCGTTGTTGGCCCTGGCCGCGTGAACTTCACCACCTCGCTCTACAAGTCGTTCGCAGTCACTGAGCGGGCTCACTTTGAACTTCGCTTCGAGTCGTTCAACACCTTCAACCATTTCGAGTACAACGGTGTTTCCTCAAACTACGGTTCCGGCAACTTCGGCGCCGTTACAAGCGCGTGGGATCCTCGTACGCTCGAACTTGGCGGCAAGTTCGTGTTCTAAACGATTCACTCAACTGGGCGCGGCGGGCATTCCCCGTCGCGCCCTTTTTCTTTGGTGCGCAATAATTTGATCTCGACCCCTCGCCAGCGAGAGAATCACCTCAGGCTGCATTGGGCAAAATCTTTCCTGGGGTCACTATCGGCGCGGCCAACGCGCAGGAAAAAATGGATGACATTTGGCATGGGTAGCGGAAAGCGCAGAAGTTGGGTCCTGATTGCAGCCGCTGCGATCGCCTTTCTCGCATCCGCCTGTGCGCCGCCCGCCTTCGGCCAGTCCCAAAAACCTTCCGACCCCCAACGTCAATCCGCTCTCAGTCTCGAACAACAAGGGAAAAATGCCGAAGCTGAAGCCGTCTGGCGCGCCTACCTCAAGGCCCATCCGTCCAGCCCGGAGCCATATGCGCATCTCGGCCTGCTTGAGGCCCGCCAGGGCCACTTCAAAGAGGCTGTGCCGCTCTACCGCAAGGCTCTCAAGCTCGGGCCCGACGTTCCCGGACTGCGCCTCAACCTCGGGCTCTCTCTCTTCAAGAGCGAAGATCTGAGAGGGGCAATCGAAGTCTTCCAACCGCTCCTCAAGGCCAACCCCAACAGCGAACAGCTCAACACGCTCATCGGCATGTCCCACTATGGGCTCGCCGAATATGCTCAGGCGGCACCGTTTCTCAGGCAGGCCGCCGCGCAGGATACGTCCAATCTTCCTCTTAGGCTCGCCCTCGCCCACAGTTGCCTGTGGTCAAAGCAAATGCAATGCGCCCTCGACGTCTACAAGGAGATCCTCGCCCTCAACTCGGAGTCCGCCGAGGCAGACATGCTCGCCGGCGAGGCGATGAACGGCCTCAAAGACAACGAAGGCGCCACAAAGATGTTTCGTGCTGCCATCCAGGCCAACCCCAAAGAGCCGAGCGCTCATTTCGGCCTGGGCTACCTGCTGTGGATGAACAAGCAGTTCCCTGAGGCTGCCGCCGAGTTCCAGGCTGAGCTCGCCAACGACCCAAGCCACCTCCAGGCTTCGCTCTACCTCGCCGATTGCGATATCCAGCTCAATCGCCCGCAGGATGCACAGCCTCTTCTCGAGAGAGTCGTGAACGAAGACGGAAACCTTGCCCTCGCGCACCTCGACCTCGGCGCCATCTATGCCGACTCCGGGCAGAATGAAGTCGCGCTGCGTGAGCTACTCCTCGCTGAAAAGCTGGCTCCCGACGAAGTGAATGTCCACTGGCGCCTAGGAAGGCTCTACAGGACACTGGGACGGCGTGAGGATTCCAAAGCCGAGTTCGACAAGGCTGCCAGCCTGAACAAGGCCGCCGACGATGACCTCTACAAAAAGCTCGAGAATGGCCGCAATCGCCCCCAGCCCATAGAGGCCAAACCCACAGAAAGCGGTCCCGAGCAGACCCCCAAGTAGCCCGCTCTGGAGCATCGCGTGTTTGGGAGAACGCAGGATCGGGTTATCAATTCAAATGGCGCGGGTTGCCGCTGTCGGGGTCTGCGTCCATCGCCTTTTCCATCGCCAGAAGTTCCGACAGCGCCTTCTCCGGGCAGACGTGCTTCGTCTCGCGCTCGAACAGCTCTTCCTCGGTCTCCACTGAGGAGGCGATCGTCATGAAGCAGTCGAGGCAGCGCGTGTTGTAGCTGCCGTTGTCGTTTTGGGTGCGGCTATACATCGGACCTCGGGGCTCCACGAGATTCCACGATGCTAGCGGGAGGAAGATTTCTACGTCGTGATTCACATCACCCCACCATGTGATACAGATTTTGACCTGAGCCTTCCCGGTCTCCCAGTGCTACGGGTTCATCCCCTCATTCTGGTTGCGCCGCAGTTGCCAGCAAGGGCTCTGGCCGCCCTGTGAGAACAGTGAGACAGAGCAGGGCACGTCCAATGTTCCCTGGTAGTCGTACTCCTGCTTGTTCCCCTTCAGGGGAATCGTCACGTAGCGATTCACAGTTACGGTGGCGTGCGGCGAGCCGCGCAACTTGAACACCGCCCAATCGCCGCAATAGACAACGATGAACGCCACCACCAGTCCAACAACGATCCGTACGGCCCAACGCTTCATCTGTCCATTAACCTTTCCGTTCCAGATTCCAGCTTTAGTTCAACGCCCGTCAGCCGCCGCCTGCGCGCCTCTGTCAGATACCTCCGAAGCTGCTCTGCGGCAAGCTTGTAACTTAGGCCTTCGGCGCGAATGCTCGAAATGCAGTTGCGCTCGGCGTCGATGCGGCCCGGCCGCGGTTCCCAAGTAATGTAAGCGCCCAGCGAGTCGGGTGAGCTCAGCCCCGGCCGTTCGCCAATCAGCACAACTGAGATATGCGCCTTCAACGCCAGTCCGATCTCATCTCCAATCGCCACGCGTCCCTGCTCGACCACCACGATCGGCCCGATAGACCATCCAGCGAGTAGAGGCAGCAACTCCTTCATCAACGGAACCGCATGCCTCTCCACAGCCAGCGCGGACAGGCCATCCGCGAAAATCACAATCAGCTCGTAATCTGCCCCATCGGCAAGCGTCGCGATCGTCTCTCGGCTCGCATCATCCAGCCTGCGCCCCAGGTCTGGCCGCTGTAGATAGATGGTCCGATCGGTACACGCCGAGCACACTCGCAAAACCTCAAACTGTGTCGCCCGCTCCAACTCCACCGCCAACGCAACAGCGTCCAACCGGCTGTGTACCGCGTCGCGTGCCTGCGCGTGGGCACGTTGAAAGTCCAACAAGTCACGCGTCTCCAGGCTCACGCCCGTGCGGCCCAGGCCTACGCGGGCCTGCGTCAGCGCACGCCACCGCGCCGCCAACGCCCCATGGTTCTGTTGCGGATTTGCCTCAAGTTCGGTCATACGGAAAGCAATCTCTCGGGCAGTCCTTCGGGATTGCCTACCTCGAGCCGCAGTTGCTGGAACCTCTCGCCTTCAAGCCATGCATCAAATTCCGGCGCGGGCCTGAGCCCCAGCACGCGTCGGATGTACAGCGCATCGTGAAAGCTGGTGCTCTGGTAGTTGAGCATCACATCGTCGGCCCCCGGAACGCCCATGATGTAATTCACTCCGGCCACGCCCAGCAGCGTTAGCAGCGAGTCCATGTCGTCCTGATCCGCCTCCGCGTGGTTCGTATAGCAAACATCGCAACCCATCGGGAGCCCGAGCAGCTTGCCGCAAAAGTGGTCTTCCAGGCCTGCCCTCAGAATCTGCTTCCCGTCGTAGAGATACTCCGGCCCGATGAAGCCCACTACCGTGTTCACCAGCATGGGCCGGTATCGCCGCGCCACGGCATACGCACGCGCCTCCAGCGTCTGCTGATCCACACCATGATGCGCGTTTGCTGAGAGCGCCGACCCCTGCCCCGTCTCAAAGTACATCACGTTGTCACCCGTGCTTCCATCTGCGCAAACCCCGCCGCGCTTGAGCGCCCGCGCCGCCTGGTGGGCTTCGTCCAGCAGCGCCAGAGTCACGCCAAAGCTGCGATTGGCTGCCTCAGTTCCGGCGATGGACTGGAATACCAGATCCACCGGCGCTCCCGCCTCAAGCGCAGCCATCAGCGTCGTGATGTGTGCCAGCACGCAGCTCTGCACAGGAATCTCAAACCGCCTTCGCAGCCCATCGATCATCCGCAGCAGTCTGGCGGTCGAGGTCACGTCATCCGCAGCCGGATTGATTCCGATCACCGCATCGCCTGAGCCAAGCAGCAGCCCATCGAGAATTGCAGCCGCAATCCCCTCCGGCGCGTCCGTCGGATGGTTGGGCTGCAGGCGCGCGCTCAGCCGGCCCGCCAGCCCAACCGTAGTCCTGAACCGCGTCACTACTCGAATCTTCACTGCCGCCGCAATCAGATCCTGCACCCGCATCAGCTTGCTCACCGCTGCCGCCATCTCTGGCGTGATGCCTGCGAAAATCGCAGCTATCCGCTCCGGCGTGGCATCATCCGACAGCAGCCAGTTGCGAAACTCGCCCACCGTCAACGAGCGCAGTGGAGCAAAAGCCACCTGGTCGTGCGTGTCCACAATCAGCCGCGTCACTTCGTCGGCTTCATAAGGAATCACATGCTCTGCGAGGAAGTGGCTCAGCGGCAGGTCGGCCAGCGCACACTGCGCGGCCACGCGTTCCTCGGCCGAAGTCGCGGCCAGCCCGGCAAGCGCGTCGCCGCTTCGCATCGGCGTGGCCTTGGCGAGCAACGCGCGCAGATCGGGGAACGTGTAGCGAGTCTGGCCGATGGTGTGAGCGAAGGTCATGCGGTGATGCATACAGGATAGCGGGAAATGGCAACTGATCCCGAGACCCGCGACCGGAACCCGTGCAAACCAGCAGGCCCACAGCGCAAAGTTGTTAGAATTGGCGGTGTTTTGAGTTGGCCGGAGGATGAAGCATGAATCGGATCGAGAAGTGGGCAAAGTTCGCAGTCGTCGTGTTTCTGGCCGCGGTAGCTGCGCAATTACCCGCGGCGAAGGCGCAGGACAATCCGTTGGCGGTGACAACGACCGCCCCCCAGATGCCCACGCCTGCATCAACTGCCGCGCCCACATCCACACCCGCCCCCAAGCCCGCCCCGCCTCAGTATCCGCTGCACCGCACCTATCACGAAGGCGAAACACTCGCCTATCAGATGAAAGGCCAGAACGAGGCCTGGCACTACACCATCCGTGCAGACGGCATCGTAACCAAGAGCCCCACCGGTCCATTCCTCGAGGAATATCGCTGGTCCGCGATGGAATCCGACGGCAAGCCCGTCACCCTCTCCGCTGAGTCCCTGGCCTATCGCGAAAAGGTCTCGCTCGACGCCGCCTATATGCCCGGAATGCCCCCACTCAACAACGTCGATCGCGCCCTCGTCGGCCCCATCTCCGACTTCATGACCTTCTACTCCGATGAGTGGCTGGCCAACCGGATGAATGCTTTGAAGAAGGTGGGCGATCACTTCTACTTCGTCGTGCCCTTCAACCCCTCATGGGCCGACGGCACCCACGTCATCCTTGGCGAAGACTCCATCGCCTTCGACATGACCTGGAAGAGCACCAACGAAGCAGACCACACGGCTCTCATCCTCATCCGCCACGTCCCGCCCGCCAAGCCCACCGTCCACCTCAATGCCGATTGGATGAAGAAGCCCGTCGCCGACACACCCAACAACTGGGTCGAGGTCCAGAAAAACGACGATGGCAAATTCGATGCGGCTGTTGGCAATGAGACCTTCGATGTCCTGCTGACGATCGATCTGACCGACGGCAAGATTCTCAGCGGCACCATGGACAACACGGTCAAGACCATCCATTGCACATGCGAAGATCAGCAACTGACCAAATGCGGAGAGCCGGTGCCCCACGAGGTTTTCCGGAAGATCGAGATTACGCTGATCAAATAGCTGGACCGCTCCAGAGCTACAATCTCGACATGATGAGCCTCGTCCGCAGCCAGGTCCCCGACCCGAGCGGCGCGCTGATCCCGTCCAACATCGCCACTGGCAGCGCCATCCTGTCCGGTAAGGGCGGCGAAACCGACACCATCTCCGTGGCCTTGGCTTCGTCGGTCTACAACGTGCGCAATGCAACCTGTGGCGGGGTATGCAGCACATGCAATGGCGCAACCGAGTTCGGCTTCAACCCTGCCGCATACGATATGGCGGTACTCGCGTGGCTACAGGGCGATGCGCAGGTTACGTGGAACACAGGCACCGGCTACATCAACCCATCCGGCATCACCTTTTCGAGCGGAAACACCTCGATTGTCACCATCAATTCCGGGGGAGGGATGCAGGGACAGGCCCCGGGAACAACCAGTGTTTCCTTTTCGATGGACGACTCCCCTATTTACGAACTGGACTGTTCGAACTACCCATACTGCCCATTTGCCAACATCGGCGGCGGCGCGCCGACGACGGTCGGGCAAATTCCGACCTCGTTGAAGCTGGTGACGGCGCCCCCGACGATCCTTCAACAAGGAAACAACAACGCAACCAACGGGTGCCCACTGGGAAATTACGGAATTGAGATTGACATTGACTACCAAGTGCTGGACCAGAATGGGGCGCCAATTGCAAGCGCAAATATGGAGCCGCAAGAAAATATCCCTGGGGTCACAACCGGCTATCAAGACATCGGACCCAGCCGAATTAGCGGGACCTCAACATTTACGAGGGCTGACGGCACATTCGATGACGCCCCGGTTGGAAAATGCCCGCCTGTCCCCGTCACTACCCTAACCCCCTTTGCGACGCAGTCCATCCAGATTCTTTTGAATGGAACCGCTTACCCCGTCCGCACAAACAGCTACTCGTACAGCACAACCAATTTGCCCAATCACGGAACAGTCACGAACGGAAAGGATATCAATGCTTCGCAGTAGACGGCATCCATTCGCAGCTTCACTCATTGCAGGCTTGTTTATTGCCGCGGCTTCCTTGGGCCCATCAGTCTCGTGGGCGCAAACGACCGCCGAAGAAACCGTACAGGCTGCGATGACAAAAGGCGAAGATGGAGTGTACGGAGCGTACAACTCATTTGTGGCAAGGTCGCTTTCGCGCCTTGGGGATGCCTCATCAGTCGCACTCACAAAACTTCTGGTCGACAGGCTGATTGCGGACGCAGATATTCCAGCCATCTTACTCGTCGTGAGAGATTCTTATGACTCCCCTAAAAGTATCCAAGATGCGGCAGAGCGACAACCACGCACCACCTTGTATCTGCTTCGCTCCCTGTCACAAGTGACAAAGAATCCGAAGATTCTCGCGTCGATTGGAGAGACCGCCGCGTACGTTAAGAGCCAGTATGCAGCGTATTCGAGAAATCATCCTGACAAGTAGTTCTCAGAAGGAGCGTGGAGCGATCATGCGAGCCGGAAACTAATCCTCCGCTGTGCTCGACTGTTCATGCCCCTGCGCCCGTTCTTCGCCTAGATGTGAATCGACGCCGCCCGCACGCTCACGCCGCTGATCTCCGCCGCGCGGGCCTCAGCATAGCTCGCCGCGCCCAGCAGCGCCGCTCGGCTCTCCAGTATGATCCGCACCGGCATGTTGATGAGCAACTGCGACAGCCGCCCCTTGTCGGTGAAGGCCTTCATGAACGTGCCGTCCTTCAGCTTCTCAAGGATGCGCGGCGCAATGCCGCCGCCCACGTAAACGCCGCCCACCGACAAAACCTTCAGCGCCAGGTTGCCCGCCTCAGCCCCGTAGGCCGAAACAAACATGTTCAGCGCCTTCTCGCAGATCTCGCTCTTGGCCGCCAGCGCGCACTCCGTGATCACCGCGTTCGGGTCCTCCGCGGCCATGCGTACGCCGAGCCACTTGGGAACCTCCACGCCGCGAACCTCGCTGAGGAAGTCGTACACATTGGTCAGACCCATGCCGCTGACCACACGTTCAAAGCTGATGCGCCCGTCGTACTTCTGTTTCAGGAAGCGCAGCAGGTCGATCTCATCTTCGTTTCGCGGCGCGTAGTCTGAGTGGCCGCCCTCTGAAGGGTAGGGAACATGGCCGTGACCGTTCCAGATCAGCAGTCCTTCGCCCAGTCCGGTTCCGGCGGCAATCAGCGCGCGGTTGCCCACTTGGCTGGCGTCGCCTTCAGCCAGCGTGAAGATCTGGTCCGGCGCGAGCTCGGCCACGCCGTACCCGTTCGCCTCAAGGTCATTGATCAGGAATACATGTGTAATGCCGAGGCTCGTTGAAAGCTCCCGGCTGTCCAGCGTCCAGGGAAGATTTGTGAGGCGCAGCCGGCCATTCCGCACCGGTCCAGGCACGCCGAAGCATGCCGCATCTACCTTTGCCCCTCCGAGGAACTTCTTTACGATCTCTTCGAGCCCGGCATAGTCCTTGGCCGGATAACGCTCGTCCCGCGCATACTCTAGTTTTCCTTCTTTAAAGTCGTACAGCGCCAGATGAACCTTGGTGCCGCCTACGTCTCCGGCCAAAATCATTGTTCCCTCTCAAAAAAACCGCAGCCTTCCGCATCTGTGGGGGGCAGAAGCGAGGCTGCGGCCTTATCTAAAATTAGCGTAAGTATACCGCTTGAAGGCCTTATAAGTTGACTCGGCAGGCGCTCCACATCGCGCGGTCCAGTTAGTACTTCGTGCAGAACTTGCGCCTTGTCCTGGCCCGCAATCAGAAAGAAAACTGACCGCGCAGCATTGATCACCGGCCACGTCAAAGTAACCCGCCACGTATCCTTCTGCGGCACATGATTGGCGACAACAATGCGGTTCGTCTCGTGGAGCGCAGCCGTCTGCGGAAACAGCGAAGCGGTATGGCCGTCCGGGCCCATTCCCAGCGCAACAAGATCAAACCGTGGGATATGCGCTCCTTCCAGGCGAAAGCTTTCTCTGAGCTCCGACTCGTATTCGTCCGCTGCTTCCAGGGGATCGAGTTCTCCCTCGATCCGGTGAATCTGGTCTGGCGTCAACGGAACATGGTCGAGAAGAGCCTCGCGCGTCATGCGGTAGTTGCTCTCAGCATCGTTCGGCCTCACGCACCGCTCATCCACCCAGTAGAGGTCCAGGTCGCTCCACGGCATGCGCGAGCGCCACGGCTGATTTGGGTCGGCCAGCAATTGGAATGTTGCCTTGGGAGTCGTCCCGCCGCTGATGGCGATGCGAGCGCGGCCCCGCCCCTCCACCGCCTCTCCCACCATCTCAACAAAGTACCGCGCAGCATGCTGAGCCAGCGCCGCGGCATCTTGCTCAACGTAATACTTCACCCTTATAGTCCTGGACATCGGGCGGGAACCTCCAGATGCTAGGTTACACGGAAGCCATGAATAGACTGTGGAGGACTAATATTCTAAGGCCCGGACGTGATCGTTTAGCCACACTTACGGGTCACGCGTAGGATCCGAGCCTGCGGTCTGAGGGGTCTGCTACTTCCCCAGGTAGACCCGGTACTGTGTCTCCAGCACTCCCGATGCGCGCGCCAGGGCAAGCTTGGCCAGATTGTACTGGTAAAGGCTCTCGATCAGGTTGCTTTCAGCCGATGCAAGCGACGACTGCGCCTCAACGAGGGGAAGGTTGTCGTCCACGCCGGCATTCACGCGATCGGTTTCATCGGAAACGGTGCGTGTGGCCAATCCCACATTAGACCGCGCCACCGTGACGAGTTGCCGCGTCGCGTCCACGTCCAGCAGCGCCACCCGAACCTGCTCTTCGATGTGCGTCCGCAGCTCCGCCAGTTGCGCGTTCACTGAGTCAAGCTGTGCCTGCGCGGCTTCCACATCCCCGCGCAGCTTGGCCTCGCGAAACAACGGAATCGACAGCGTTCCCTGGGCCGCAAAGTTGCCGTGGGTGCCGGCGTCGTTCACCGTGCTTACGCCCCAGTACCCCCCAAAGGTCAGCGTGGGCAACCGGTAGCTACGGTAAGCCGCGTGGATCGCCTTGTACTCCACCGACTGATTCAGCAGGTTCTGGTAATCCTGCCGGTACTTGTAGGCGACGTCCCGAACCTCGTCGGGTGTCTGCGTTGCCAACTCGTTGTAAGGTGTTGGATCGGTGAGCGCAACCTTCTGCCCCGGCGCAACTCCTATCTCTCGCTTGAGCAGGATCAGGTCCTTCTCCAGCGCGTTCTCCGCGGCAATCAGCGCCTGCTGCTGAGCCTGCAACTGGACCCGCGCGCGCAGCTCGTCCAGGTTCGATACCGTCCCCGCCTCATGCGCATCGTGGGCCTGCTTGAAGATGAGTTGGTCCGAGTCCAGCAGCGCCTTCGCATTGTCCACTTCGCTTGCCGCGGCCAATGCGTGCAGGTAAGCTGTGGCCACCTGCTGCACCACCTCACCCCTCGCCGACATCTTGGCAAAGTGTGCTGCGCGGTCCGCTGCGCCGGCCGCCTTGTATCCATCAAACACCGGACCGGAGAAGAGTGTCTGGCTGAACTGAAGCTGTCCAGTTGTCAGATCGTCTCGAGTGATCGAGGAGAATCCAGGCGGAACCACACCGCCCGGAAAGAAGGAAGCAAATTTGCTGATAACGCTTGAATTGAAGCCAATGGCCGCCAGGTTGTGCTGGTAGACGCCCGTGCCGCCGCTCAACTGGATCAGCGGGAAAAACTCCTGAACCGCCTCCAGCTTTTCTCCGTCGAGCGACTTCTGCATGGCTTCGGACTGCTTCAGCCCGAGATTGTTCTCCAACCCTCGCTTCACTGCCTCATCGAGCGACAGCTTCAGCGTGTCGTCCATGGCGGGATGTGCCGTAACGCTCCCATAAAAGGGGTTTTGCGCCGAAGACGGATTCTGCGTCTGGGCCTGCGACAAGACCGAGCCCAGCAGAAAGACCGCAGTCAAAACTGCAACAGATGCCCGCTGGTTCCCCGGCCGAACATAAGAATGAGGAAAAGGATTCACAACCATCATTTTCTCAGATGATCCGGCGTGGCGCGAAGATTCGAAGCCTGATAGGAAATGGCGGTCAGCATGGGGCGCTATGCCCTGACCTGCATGAATCCAAGCTGTCCGGCGGCATCCAGAAGCGGCAAATCTCCAGAGATGAACGGGCGATTTAGGGGCCGCCCAGAGGTCCAAACGAACGCCGCAGCCAGTTGGAGAGCGTCCGCCGCGCGCAACGGAAAGCGATCAAGGAAGCGCTCTGCCTCGGAACGAACCTGTGAAGCAGGGAGAATCTCTCGCCATCTTGAGCGCATTTCTTTCAGGCGAGCTTGTGCAACCACCTGTTCATTTGGTGTGATTTGGCCTGCACGTAATAAGCGCGCCGCCGCTCCTCGTATCTCAACTGGCGCGGCCCACCAAACAACTTTGTTAAATCGCAGGTTCAGTGCCTCGGCATCCGGTGTTGCACGCTGTTTTACACAAAGAGGAACGAGCGAACTTGAATCCCAAAATGCAGACTCCATTTAGCGCTCGCCCTTGGCCCAGTCAATCGCTTCCCTGACGGCCTCGTCCGACACATTCGCCGACGGTAGCGCCCAAAAGGCATCCCAATCCATCGGAGTAGGGTCATCGGGTGGCTTCATAATGCCCGCTGCAATCAGCCGTGCTTCCTCTTCCCCGTAAGTTTCTGATGGCTCCATCGGCACCATCCTCGCAATCGGCACATTCCGATCGCAAATCACCACCTCTTCGCCGTTGCGCACATGGCGGAGATACGCAGAGAGCTGGTTCTTCAAAACGCCAATGTTCGCGGTTCGCATGGGTCTATTGTAGTCTAACTTGGCTAAGTTAGCTAAGTTTGTTCGGATCCCAGCAATTGACCCCCTAAACCATAGCTCGTTCCTTCACCGTCAGGTAGTGGTTCAGCACCGACGACGTCAGGAACTCGGGGTGAATATCCATTGTGAGGGCGCCCTGCTCGTGCAGCCGGGCCAGCAGCAGTTCGCGCCGTCCAGCCATCTCCTGTGCCGCCGCCGCGCGGAACATCTGCGCAAGATTTGCCGGGCGTGCCTGGGCAATCATGTCGATTTCAGGCTGGCCCATGGCCACAAACAGCAGCACGTGCCGCCGCAGCAGTTGCATCGCCCCGTCAATCACCTCAGGCCGCATCGCCGTCTCGGCCAGGTCCGTAATCCACAAGATCAGCGACCGACGCGGCTGCAAGCGGTTCAGAATGGCAGTCGCGCGCAGATGGTCAGCCTCGCCCTCTTCAGCCCGCGCCACGGCCAGCGCCTCTATCAACTGCCGCAGATGTGTCGCGCCCCGCCCCGGCAACAGCCGCTGCTGGATCCCTTGCCCATACGCCAGTAGCCCCACCCGGTCCCCGGAAAACAGCGCCAGTTGCGCCAGCGCAACCGCCGTCGTGCAGGCAAAGTCCAGCTTGGAATGCGTGTTGACCGCGTTGCTGAACTCCGGCGCGATTCCTTTTCCCAAAGCTGCCACCGGATCATGCGTCGGTGTCACCCGCGACCGCATCAGCCGCCCGCAATCCAGCACAATCCATACCGCCTGGCTGCGCTCAATCTGGTACTGCCGCGTGATGGGTGTCCCGCGCCGCGCCGTCGCCGTCCAGCAAATATCCCGCAGATCGTCGCCCTCCCGATACTCGCGCAGGCTCTCGAAATCCCGCCCCAGTCCCCGCTGCCGCGCCTGCCGCAACTGCAGGTCAATCTGCCGGCTCCGCGCCAGAAATATCTGTTGCTCCTCGCCCGTCCTCAACGCCGGATACACCCTCACCGGCTGCACCAGCCTCGCCTTCGCCCAGCGCTCGGTCAATCCCAACGGCGAGCGATAGCGGACGAATAGCCACCCCGTCTCCGTATCCCCGCGCTCCTGCGGCGTTACCGTATACCGCAGCTTCGCAGGCACCCTCGGAAACGCCGTCAGCCTATGCGTTGGCGGCTGCGCCTGCACGCCCGTCAAAGCCATCGGCAGATCGTCCACCAGCCAGCAATCCACAATCGTCCGCCCCATGTTCTCAACGGTCAGCTCAATCTCCGTCTGATTGTCGAGCGCCGGCGCATTCGACCACGACCGACCCGCCGTAAGCTGCCCCGCGTTTGGCAACCTCAACCCGTCCAGCACCGCCGCCAACAGTACCAGCGCATCCCAGCCCAGCATGGCGTAGGCCAGCCTCCCAACCCAGAACCCCGGAATCAGCCACACAAACCCCAACAGCAGCAGGCCAATCGCCCGCGGCGTCAGCCCAAAGGCCAACACCCGCCGCCGCTCGCAAACCGCGCGCATCGGATCGGGATGGAGGCTGGGAAGGTTCATAGGGGATCTAAGCCAGATCGAGTGCGAAGGCCAAAGCTCGATTGAATTCGGCTAGTTTGGGTCCAGAGAGAGACCCGACGTATTGCGTCAATGCCGATTTTGGAATGCTCGTCAAACCATCACACCAAATCCAGCAGTCATACTTCATGCCCTCGTCTATACCGATGCTTACTTGTGTTCGAGAGCCTTGCCCGTTTGTGAATACTGGCGCGCAGATCACCGTTGAAAACCGCGAATCGACTTCAGCCTGTCGGCTTGCGATGACGAATGTACGGAACTTCTTGGGATCTCCGGGCGGCTGGTGCACACGATAAAGTTCACCTCGGCGCATGTCTATTACTCTGCCGATTCATAAGCGATTGGCGCTTGATAGCGAAGCACGTCTTCCATCTCTCGATTGAAGTAGTCGGCGTTCTCGTTCAGTATTTGAATGTCACGTTCATTGGCGGCGCGCCGGGCCTCGTTTCGGAGATGGTCGCGCAGCGCCCTTTCGATAAAGGCGGATCGGGACCTCGCGGACCCCGCCTTTCTGTCCACCTCGGCCAGCAGGTCAGATGAAAGTGTGATAGAAGTCTTCGTTTTCATACTACCTTTATACCACCTTTCCGGATCCCGCTACTGCCGCGGCACCGGCACTTCCGCAATCACATCCGTCAGCGCCCGGTCTGCATCAAATCCCTCCAGCTCCGCCTCCGGCTTCAACATCACGCGATGCCGCAGCACCGGCAACACCGCTCGCTTCACATCGTCGGGAACCAAATAGTCGCGCCCATCAAACGCCGCCGCCGCCTGCGCCACGCGCATCAGGCTCAGTGCAGCGCGCGGGCTCGCCCCCAGCAACAGTGTCGGCCACTCGCGCGTCCGGCGAGCGAGCGACAAGATGTACCCATAAAGCTCGGGCTCAATCCTTATCGCCCGTACCTCAGCGCAAGCCGCCGCCAGCAGTCCCATGGGAATCGGCGCAATCACCGATTCCTCCAGCAAACCGCCTCCGTGGCCACCGTGGTGCCGCTCCAGAATCTGCCGCTCCTCTTGTTCGGTTGGATACGCAACGCGAATCTTCAGCAGGAATCGATCCAGTTGCGCCTCCGGCAGCGGATACGTCCCCTCAAAATCCACCGGGTTCTGCGTCGCAAAGACCGTAAAATGCGCAGGCAGCGCGCGCCGCATGCCATCGCTCGTCACCTGCCGCTCTTCCATGCACTCCAGCAACGCCGCTTGCGTCCGCGGAGGCATGCGGTTGATCTCGTCCACCAGCAACAGATCGGTAAACACCGGCCCGGCGTGAAAGCTGAACGTGTCTGTCCCCGGCCGCAGAATGCTCGTGCCCAGAATGTCGGCCGGCATCAGGTCGGGCGTCGCCTGCACGCGCTGGAATCCCAGCCCCATCAGCCGGCCCAGCGCCTTCACCATCAGCGTCTTCGCAATGCCCGGCACGCCTTCAAGCAGCGCATGCCCCTGGCACAGCACTGCAATGATGATCTCTTCCAGGGGGGCGCTCTGCCCCGCGATCACGCGGCCCAACTCGGTCTGCGCATGCTTGATCAACTGGCTTGTCGCGCCCAAAGAATTGGGCGAGTTACCTGCGCTTGAAGCCTGGCCCGCTTCTGAGTTACCTGATTCTGAGTTACCCGGCTCGGAGATGACGTCGTCGCTCATGACTGCCTTTCCTTCTGCTTAGTCTGCTGAAACTGTTTCGCGCCGCGCGGCCGCGCCGCTTCTTTCAGATTCTCCATGTGGTGATGGAGCCGGACAATCATCTTGTACGCGTCGCGCGGCATCACGGTCTCGCCCCACGCTGCTTCTTCGCATGCCGCCAGGTCGGCCTCAAGCGAATCATCCATGTTGCCAAACCGCCGACGAATCGTCGCCGCCAGCTCACCAGCCTTGATTGGCGCCCCGCGCAACCCGCACAGCCGCAGCGACTGCCGACGGAACCGCTCCAGCGCGATCGCCACCGCCGTCGATGCCGCGCCCGCGTTGCGATAGAGCGAACCGAGCGCCTCAAGAAATTCAATCGGTGTTGCCCGCGCCGGTAAAGGCAATTCGCGAATCGGCCCGCTGCGCCGACTGAAACTGAAGACAATCAGGATGAACATCCCGATCATGCCCGTCCACAGCAGCGTGAGCGAAGGGCCTGACGCATAGCTGAACGTCGACCGAATCTCCCCGTGCAGCGACTCGTCCCAATAGAACTTGTGCCCATCGCGCGGCCCCAGCGAGTTCAGCAGCAGGTCAAGGTTGTTTCCTCTCGCAAGAGACCCGTTCTCGAGCGGCGTCGAGCTCGCCCACCACACCACGTGCCCGTTGCCCCAGTCATATTCCACCACGGTCGGCTGTCCTGCACAACTGAAGTCCACCCGCTGCGCCGGATTGCCCACCTGCCAGGTCGCCCCCGGCACCATCCACACCTCGCCCGTGTTCGCCAGCGGCGTCAGCCCATCCGGCTCCAGTTGACAAGCGGCAAAGGTGAAGTCTTCGGGCGGCGCGCTCGCCTCGCCTGGAAGGATGTATCCGCCCATCTGCCCCGTCGCCAGCACGCGCCCTCCGCGCTCCACAATCTGCCTCACCGCCTTGATGTCGGTCGTCTCGCGCGTAAATGGCTGCGCAAAGATCACCACTGTTTGCGGCCCTGCCTGCGCGGCAAGTTCGCTGAGCGGCCGCTCCCACCGCTCGATTGGATAATTCGATCGCAGCAGCGTTTCATACGCCGCCCGCGCCCCGTGTTGTCCTGCAAGATAGGTCGAGGGCAGGGGATTGTCGTTGTTGTTGCTGCTCGGCATAAGCAGGCCGATCGCCACGGCAAGGACAAGCGCGATCCCCACGGACCAAAGAAGGAGTTTCCGGTCGGCGGCGTCGAGAGAGGAGAGAAACTTCATCGCGCCGCTCCCTCCGCGCTTGCCGGGGCGCCGCCCGCAGCAGGCGAGCTCGCCCGCGCACCGCCCGCGATCAGCCCGTTCGCAATCTCCTCCACTCGCCTATACTCCTGCTCGCCTGCGGGTCGCCCGCCATACCAGACCCGCTCGAAGCTGCGCGTCAGGGCCCTTAGCGGCGCCTTGCGTGCATCTTCCGGCGCCACCAGAGCCAGATACTCGCGGGGCGTCCTCGCCCGGTCCGCCGGCCACAGCCGCTTCGACTCAAGCCGCGAAATCGCCGCCCAATAGACAAAATGGATTGCCTCGCGCCACTGGCCCGCAGCCGCGGCTCTCCGCCCATCCTCAAGCCACAACTGCCAGTCCCGCGCCGATGCGGCTCCGGGCGCGGGCAAATCGCTGTTGGGCACCAGCCGCACGCGCCAACGGCGCTCAAACTGGATCAGCCCCCAGAGCAGCCCCACACACACGGCCAAAATGAATCCCCAAACAATCACACGCCCCAGCCAGGCCGCCTTCGCTGTCAGCTTCCCTGCGTTTTCAAAGAACGTGTTGATCCACTGGGCAAACTTCTCCAGCGCCGATTGCTGCGCACTCTCGGCTTCCAGCCCCCTGAAATCCCGCCCCGCCAGCACCTGCTTCATCACCGCTCTTTCCGCGTCGTGCCCAGGCGGCGTCACAGCTGGACGGTCTGCGTCGGCCAGGTCCTTGGCCAGCCGCGCCTCGGCGCCCTGCAGCAACTGGCTGGTCTTGGGTTGCGGCGGACGAGCACCATCCGCCGGAGCGTCCTTCTTCGCCTCCGGCGCAACCACATCCTTGTCCTGAGCTTCTGAGATCAGCACCCGCAGCCACCCATAGCGAATCAGCCGCCGGGCATCGGTCGCGCCTGGCTGGGCCTTGCCGGGCAGCGCCTTGCCCGTCAAAGCCAGCGGAACGCGATCGTCCGGTCCAACCTGCCCAGGGTCGCAGGTCTTCAGGTCGCGCGCCTTCGCGCAAGCTTCCACAAGCGTGGTCAGAGCCATCAGATGCTGTTTGTACTCGTCAAGCGAAGCATCGCGGGGTTTGCTGGCAGCGGAAGGCGAAGGATGCTCGGCCGCCAGCGGCGAATCCGCCCGCGCCGAAGCTGAACCCAGAAGCGCAGCCCCCAGAATCGCAATCGGCAGCGCAGACCGCGCTGCTCCGCATATGGCCTCGCGTATCCGGTCAAGAAACTCGCCGCCAGATTTGGATTCGGTTGAGGTCATTCCGGCCGCGGGCATCCTTTGCTCAGCTTCGTGGTCTTCGCTGCGTATCCGCTGATGATAGTTCAGTGCGATGCCGATTTGCGATGCCACTTCCGTGTTTCAAGCCGCCTGCTAGACCTACGCCTCACCAGCCTACTGTGCCGGATGAATCCAAATCGCATTTCCTCCGCCCGAGGCCATGTTGACCAGCAGCACCGAGTCCTGCGTCACCGGCTGCCGCGTGATCGTCGTATGCGTCGGCTCCTGTGCTGCGTCAGGTGCATCCGCGTAAATCTCCGCTACAAAGTTCCCCGGTCCTAAGAAGTTGAGCGGCAGGTTCACCGAGTGGTCTTCCCAACTCGAGATTGATCCCAGGTACCAGTCCTTCCCGCTCCGCCGTGCAACAGAGATCCACTCCATCGGCACGCCGCCCAGCACGTGAATCTCGTCCCACGTCGTCGGCACACGCTTGATAAAGTCGAACTCCTTCTGTCCCTGGTAGTGCTCGGGATAGTCCGCCACCATCTCAAACGGGCTCTCGAATACAACAAACAGCGCCAGTTCATGCGCCCGCGTGCCCAGCCCCATCGGCATCATGTTGCGCGCCACAAAGGTTTCGCGATTCGCGTTGCCAAACGCACCGGGCGTGTAGTCCATCGGCCCGGCCAGCATCCGCGTAAACGGCAGCGTCGTGTTGTGTACCGGCCCTGTGCGCGCTGACCACTTCAGATACTCCTTGCCCATCACGCCTTCGCGTGTAATCAGGTTCGGCCAGGTGCGGCGCAGCCCGTCGGGCTTGTACGCGCCGTGAAAATCGATCATCAGGTGATGCGCCGCAGCGTTCGAAATCACGCGGTGGTAGAAGTCCACCATCCACTGATCGTCGCGATTCATGAAGTCGATCTTCACCCCGGCGATGCCCCACTTTTCGTAGAGGGGAAACGCCCGGTCCATGTACTTGTCCACCGATGTCCAGTGGGCCCAAAGCCATATCTTCACGTTCCGCCCCTGCGCATACTTGATCAGCCCCGGTAGGTCCACATCCGGATTCACCTTCGTAATGTCGGCCAACTGTGCGTAGTCGTCCGACCGGGTGCCCGGCACCGCCGCCCAGCCCGCGTCGATCAGCATGTACGGGAACCCCGAGTCCGCTGCGAAGTCGATATAGTGCTTCATGGTGTTGGTGTTCATGCCGGTCTTGAAGCTCACGCTGGGCGCTGCCTCGCCGCTCCACCAGTCCCACGCCGACTTGCCGGGCTTGATCCACGACGTATCTGCGATCTTCGACGGCGGGTTCAGATTGAGCACCATGTTCGACTCAATCAGCCTCCCTGGCTCGTCCGCAATCAAAAGCACGCGCCACGGCGAGTTTGCCGGCGCCGGCGTATCCACCGCGATGCTCGCGTCGTCCACGTGCGGCGACAGCTCGCTGCGCAACGCGAACGCCCCCGGAGCCTTCTTCAGGTACATTCCGGCGTAGTTGTCGATATCCGCCTCGGTGATCGCAACCCATCCCAGCCCCGGCTCCTCCGCCAGAAACGGCAGCCCGATCAGCCAGTCCCTGTGCAGGCCGCTCACTTGCCGCATTGTGTACTCGTCTTCGTACGGGGTCTGAAACCCCTCCAGCAACAGCGGGTAACTGGTCGCGTCCTTGGCGAATGTAAACTCAGTCAGCTCATGCGCGATCTTCACCTGGTGAATGGAAGGCTGATCGGGAATCGTGTAGCGAAAGGCCACGCCATCATTGAAGACCCGCACCTCCACGCTGATCTTGTGGTCCGATCGATCGGCAAAGTCCGCGCGCAGCCAGTTGTAGTTGTTGCGCACGGCCTTGGTTTTCCCCACCGGGATCGTATAGGTCTCATCGGCCTGGCCGGTAGTTGTCGCGCTCTCCCGCATTCCTGGGCCCAGTGCCCCCGGTCCGGCCAGTTCCAGCCCCAGCCGCGAGTGCTCAATCGCACGCTTGCCGCGAAACTCCACGGCGTAGAACATCGAGGACTCAACAGGGTTCTTCGCCGCGAACACTCCTGTCTCGTCCACTACCGGCAGCGCGCCCGATAGCAGAAACGTGATGCTCCCATCCGGTGAGCTCACCCTTCGCGCTCCAGTATCGGCTTGCTGTCCAAGGGATATCTGTGTGGCACTCAGGGCAAAAAGACAGATCAGCATCAGGCGCGTGCGCGTCATTCATTCCTCCATTTCAACTGCTCTATAGATATCGGGCGCTCGCTGGTTGCAGGCACGCGCCAGTATACCGTTCCCTGGCCTCAAGCTGGTTCCGCTCCCGGAGGCAACTCAGTCCCTGCCATCGGAAGCTGGGCGGCAATGGGCGCGTCTTTGCGGCGTCGCTCATCGTGATAGACCACGCTGAGCGTAACAACGAAGCTTCCGTAAAGCAGCGCAGTCCACACATAGAAGAAGCAGGCAACAACCAATCCGCCCACCACGACCGCAGCAATTACCCAGGGGCCTGATGGGTGACTTTGCGACACCCCCATCACAAGTGCGCCGATCGCAAACACCACTAATCCCACCATGTAGAGAACCATGAAACAGGCCGTCCCGATCAGGTCAACGACCAGCAGCAGAAGAAAGATTCGCCCCTTGCTTCCCTGCGTGAGGTAAGTGCTTCGCCGGATCGCATCTCCCGCCGTAAGGCCTTCTTCCAGCCACGCCGGAAACGCCAGCGACATCCGCAGCGCGACGATGATGCCGTAAACATAGGCTGCAAGGTAGAGAAGCATCAGTACCGGAAAAACGGCAAATAGCGCGGGAGAGGGAGCCTGGTTTGGAAATCCTGGAGTCAGCAAAGCAAAAAGACCAAATCCCACGCACATGATCGCAAGCACCAGCCCAAAGGCCCTGAAGTAGATCCAGAGCAGCAGAACGATCGACTGCCCCATGCGCGTCCAGGCCACCCCGAAGCATTCCCCCACGCTCGTTCCAACACCGGAGTCAATCTTGTTCCCTGCATGGAACGCGGCCCCCAGATAGAATGCGCCGATGACCATCATTGGGATCATCCACAGCAAAGTTAACGGAAGCACGATCCGCATCATAGTGAACTGAGCGTTGACTGCGGCAAGTGGATCGCTGCTCGGTGTTAGAAGCGGGCGCAGGCTGTTGAACATGATTCCGAACATCGCCGCATAGAGCACGATCATCGCCACCCCAGGCGCCACTCCGATCCCCAGAAACAATTTCAGGTGATCCCGCAGGATTTGATAGACCCGCGAGAGCGCGAACCCAAACGGCATGGGTGGGAATTCTGCTCTTGCGGCGCTTGCTGGCCGGTTGCCTTCCGTCATGACTGCACCCCACTTTCTGGTTGTGTTGCTTCCGCTGCCTCTGTCGTTTCTGCATCTTCCGTTTGCTCGGGAGCCTGCAATGGCACCAGCCCGCGCGCACCGTCGAAAGCATCATCCTTGCGAACCGTTTCAAATCCGGGCGCGGCTGCTGGACCCTCGCCTCCGGGCTCAGTCCTCAACTCTATCGGTGGAGTCGCCACACCCGCCACCAGCCCCGCCCGCTCCATCATCCACTCAATGTCGAACCCTTCATTGCGAATCCGCTGGTCGTAGTAGAAGAGCATCAGCGCGATCGAATAAACCGGCTTGGTGAAAGCCTGGACCGCAAATGACGAGCCATAGATCAGAAACAGCACCGCCATTCCCATGGCCTGTGCATTTTGCGGGCTGTTCAGCGCGGGAATCAGTGCTACTGCGATCGCGAAGATCACAGTGACCACGATCGAAAGAATCCACCCCAGCGCAGCACCCAGCAGATAAAGCACGAAGATCCGCCCGCGCGTTCCTTTGCTCAGACGGAAGCTCCGCTTGAGCGCGTCTCCTGCGGCGATCTTTTCTACAACGCATCCAGGGAATGCCAGCGAAACGCACAGCAGCATCCACAGCGCGTATCCCGCAACCGCCATGAAACCAAAGAGTGTCAACGAGCCAACCAACGCGCCTGCGGCTTGGCCGGGCGTGCCGCGACCGGCCGCTCCCGCGATGAGCGTCAGGAAAATAAGCGCGATAAACCATACAAACAGTGGCGCAACCCACACGATCAAAGACTGAAGGATATAAAGCCCTGTATACATCCAGCCGCGCCGCCATGCCTCGGCATACGAGCCGCGAATCGTGGGCCTTCTGCCGGCTAGCGCCCCCGCTGCGGCGAGACTCATGGCGGCCGTCGAAAGAGCCGAAACACCCAGCAATGCCGCGAGTGCCGGAAGCGAAATCACCACCACAACTGCGATACCGATGGCCAGCGTCAGTGCAGGGTTCGCCGGCCCAGCGGCGCTGGCTCCGGGCCGCGCACCCAACCACGCAAGCACCAGAACGATGCTGCCGGCAAAGATCAACAGCACCCCCGTCGGGATGATCGCGATGCCAAGATAGACGAGGAATCGCTCCCGATAGAGCTGAATGGTCCGATCGAGAATCTCGCCCAGGTTGAGCGGGCGTGGGGCTTCATTCATGTTCGTGTTCATTCCCCGGCGGCGTTTGCGCCTCCGGTTCCACAGCGGCTGGCTCCGACGTTTTGGCCATCTCGGCTAGGGGTATTGCGACCTCCACCGTCAGTGAGTCGGACGACCCTGCCTCGGTTCCAGGCGTCGGTGCCATCGCCCAGGGCGCCGGCTCCATCTTTCCGGGTTCAATCCCCGACCATGGTGGAGGCCACGACAGTCCCGCCGCCTCCATCATCCACTCAATGTCGTAGCCTTCCTTGCGAATTCGCTGGTCGTAGTAAAAGAGCGTGAGCCCCGTCGCATACATCGGACCAATAAAGCTGTTGGTCAGAAAGCCCACCACCTGTTGCAGAATCTGCGCCCACACCGGCAGCACCATGTGGTTCTTGAATGCCGCCACAATAAAGAATCCCTGGGAGATCCCTACCAGCCCAAGTTCGATGATCATAATCATGAGCCCGAGCAGAAAGATCCTGCCGCGCGATCCCTTGCTTAGCTCAATGCTCCGCTTCATGGCCTTGCGCGCCGGCAGGCTCTCAACCACACAGGCCGGAACCGCCAGAGAGTAGCGCAGCCCCATCAGGACTGCGTACACCGCCCAGAGAGCCATCAACAACAGGAAGACAACAAAGACAATACCGATCACCGCTACCGCCTGTGGATTCGGATGTTGTGTTTTTCCCAAATTGAAAGCCCCAAACTTCCACAGGAAGATCAGCAGACCCCCGTAGATGACGATGAACGGAGACAGGATGATCATCGTGGTCAGGAACATCAGCCACACATAACTCCGGATTCTCGGCAAAATGCTCTTGTAAGCTCCGCGAATGGTTGCCGGCTGGCCAACATTTACCCAGGCCACCGCGCGGTTGTTGGCTGCCACCGCCGCGCCCGCTGCTATCACCGTCACGGGCAGGATCAGGGCCAGAAACCCGAGCGTGAACCAGATTTGCTGGTCGGCCATATGCATCGACTTCAGCAACTCCGTAAGCCCGATCTGCAGCAGGTTCAGCACCAGCAGCACACCTGCATACACCGCTGAAATTCCCACGAACAGCAAGAAATGCGTGCGGTAGAGCTGCGCGGTCCGGTCCAGGATCTCCCCGAGACTCATCGGGCGAAGGGTCGTTTCCATCTTCAACTCCAAGAAAACTGCTTGCGGTCGCTTGGCCGGATACTAGCACACGCTGAAAGCTCTCCGCAGCGAATTGGTATGACTCACCTTTCGAAGCGAGCCTTCCAATAATTTGGCCTGCAACATTGCTGTAAACTGATCTCCCAAAGCATGAATGGTTCCATCACATCGGTGAACGATCTGGCAAAGCTTTGTGCTCATTCCGCTGAAGAGCCGGAATGGGAGGAGTTAGTCAGTAGATGTTCTCCTCTGGCTACCGTCGTGGCCAGGCGCATCTCCCGTCTCTGGGTGAGCGATCCAAGCCCTGCGATCGTTGACGATATCGTGCAGGAAGTCTTCCTCAAGCTTTGCGAGCACGACCGGCGAATCCTTCGCGGCTTCGAACCCCGTGGCGAGGACTCTTTCTTCGGCCTGCTGCGCATTGTCACCGCGTCCGTTACCAACGATTACTACCGCCGCCAGTATTCGACAAAAAGAGGTGGAAAAGTCCTCACCATGCCCCTTCTCGACGGCGACTCTGCGTTGGCTTCTCAAACCGCAATCGAGCCGTCCCGCATGCAGCATTCCGCCCTGCTCGAACAACTTGACCGCAAACTCCTTTCTGCCCCCAAGATCATTGGCCATCGCGATCGCGCGTTGTTCTGGCTCTATTACCGCCAGGGCTTTACGGCGGAAGAGATCTCCCGCCTCCCCGCTGCCGGGTTGACGGCAAAGGGGGTTGAAAGCGCTCTGCGAAGGGTCACCGCCTGGCTGCGCGCTGAGATTGAACGGGGTGACGTGACCGGCCCTCCGGGTCCAAACTAGAATAGTTCGGAGTTTTTCCGAATGAAACTGGCCTGGATCCCCGTTAAATAGAGTGAAAGACATGAGTGACAAACTTAACCCGGACTCCCCGCAGCAAGGCACGGCGCAGCAAAGACAATCGGCTGCCTCCCGGTTCGACATGGCGCATGCCCTGGATGAGCTGATCGCGGGCCAGTCTGCCGCCGTGGCGCCAGGCAGGTCGAACGGGGAAGTGGAGGAACAGTTGAATTCGAGCCCAGGACGCTGTCCTCAACGGGCAGCATGGTCACTCTTGTTGAGCGGCGAGGCACAGCCGATCGAAGCGGACGAACTCTTGACCCACGCGGCCGACTGCCCGGCCTGCGCCAGGCTCCTTCGCAGTCTCACCGCCGACCCCTCGGCCGGGGAAATCTCCACAATCTCCACGTTTTCTTCTTCCACAGGCGCCTGGCAGAAACAACTGGCAGTGCGTCTCTCTCAAACTCCACACCGGCCTGCAAGGGAAGGGACGAAGAAGCGCTCGTCGCTCTATCTCTGGGGTGGCCTTGCCCTGGCTGCAACTGTTTTGCTGGCCGTTGGCGGCCTCCTCGGCTGGCGCACGATGAATAGCCCGGAAAGGCTTCTCGCCAAGGCCTACTCCCAATCGCGTATTTATGAGTTCCGCGTACCCGGAGCGGCATTTGCGTCGGTCACGCCGCAGCTACACCTGCGCGGCGGCTCGACAGGGCGGGACTCCGCGCCGCTCCTCGATGCTCGCGCCCATATCGAAAGGGAACTCGAAGCTAATCCAGACGATCCGCATTGGCTTCAGCTTGAAGCCCGCGCCGACGTCCTTGAAGAGAACTTCGATGCCGCCATCGACATTCTCGACCGCCTGCTTGCGCGTGGTCCGGTTACATCAAGCCTGCTCACCGACGATGCGACCGCCTACTATCAGCGGGGCGCCGCCACCGGCAGCGAGAACGACCGCTCCACCGCTCTCGAGTATCTGCGCCGTGCCGACGAACTTACTCCCGGCGACCCGGTTGTCCTGTTCAACGAGGCCCTGGCCATGGAAGACCGGGCTCAGGTGATGAATGCGGTTGAAACCTGGAATCGCTATCTGCGATTCGAGCGCGACCCACAGTGGCTGGCCGAGGGGCGTCGCCACCTGCAGATTCTCGAGCAGAAGCTCAACCAGCTCAAGACCCATCAGAGCCGCGTCGATCACTATCTCGAGACGCCGGACGCCCGCCGCGTTCTCGCCGCAAATTCGGCTGAGCTCGCAAAGTTCGATGAAGAGCTGGCCAACTACGAACTCCCCCAACTGCTCAACAATGCTTTCCCCTTGCCGGTCGATCGTTCGCGCGGCTCTCCTTGCAACGACGACTGCCTCTCCTCCCGCACCTTAATCTATGCGCTTGCCGCCTCCCTCGAACATAACCATCAGGACTCTTGGCTTACCCAACTTCTCCCCCCTCCTTCTTCCACACCTCAGCCTGCCTTTGTTCGCGCCGCTCACCTGCTGGCCGCAGCCGTTTGGGAAGACCAGACCGGCGAATTCCTCAACGGAAAAGCCCACGCTGCCCAGGCCGTTCAGGCTTTCAGCTCACTGCGCAACCCATCCGGAGAAGAACGGTCCCGCATCGAGCTCTCCTATGCCTTTAATCGAAACTCTGACATCCCAGCTTGCTATCGGGAGGCTCATGCTGTGTTGGGCCAAAACCCAACGTTTGTCTGGCCCATGCTCTTCGCGCTCACCCAGGATCACATCTGCGATCCCACCCCCAACTCCATTCCAGAGAACGATCCTGTCTTCTGGCACATTGCGGACCTTGCGCGCCGGTACCATTACACGCTGGTGGAGCTGCGCGCCAGGAATCTGATTGCAAACGCCGCTGTCGACTCGGGCAACACGGAAACTGCCTGGCGTGTGTATTTGCCCGTCATCCGCGACTTTTATGCCGCCGACCTACCCGCCATCCGGGTCTACTACTCCATCGCGGGCCTTCAGGCGGCTGAGGGCGAAACCCCGCGCATTCGAACCCCCTACCTGCTTCAACGCGAGGTTCTCGGCATTGTCGCCCTCACCCACTCCGTGGGCTTGATCCCTGCAGAACGATACAGGCTTGCGGCATTTGCGATCCGGGCCGGCCAGATCTCCGAGGGAAAAGAGCAGATGCGGATTGCTCTCAGTGAACTCGCTGCAAATGGAAATGAAAAATCCCTGCCCCTCTTCCTTACCGAAGATGAGTTGCTGATGTCCCAGACCTACCTCGAGCGCGGCGACCTGTCCGCCGCGGCTGAGACGCTTGATCGAGTCCACGCTCGCATGCAGGGTCAACACAACACTTACTTCGAGCGACTTTACGCGGCGCAAAGGGGCCAGTTGGAGCTGACACTTGGACACCCTGAACAGGTTGAGCAGATTCTCCGCGAGGCACTGTTTGACGAGGAGAAGATTGCCGGCACACTCGGCTCAGCAACCATCTCGCGTGCCGAGGACGACCGTCCGCTCTATGCGGTCTTGGCGGGCGTGTGGCAGGCCCAGGGACGCAGCGGCGAAGACATTCTTGCACTCTGGGAACGGTATCGCATGCGGATTCTCGGCATTTCCGTCCCCATCTGCCCTGACAAAGAATTTACCTGCGACAAGCCGATCCTGATCAAGGCCCTGGGCCGCCTCGGAGAGGATCAGCTCTTTGGTCAAGTGGTTCTCAACGACCGGCTTTTGCTCTATCGTGCGAGCGCGAGCGGCGTCTCATGGACACAGACCCCAATTGCAAGCAGCGATGTACTGGCAACCGTCGAATCGCTTGAACGCTCCGTCACCTCGCCGTCTACTCCTCTCGCTGAAATTGATCGGGCCGCGCAGAAGGCAGGATCGCTCTTCCTTGGTCCGCTGGATGCCCCTCGACCTGTGACTGCCTCCTTCGAGCCCGGTTCGCTTTCAACTTCCCATGAGCTGTTGCTTGAGCCGGATCCCATGCTGGGCAACCTTCCCTGGCCATCGGTCGAGGTTGCGTCAGGTCCAATCGGCCTCCACTTCAACCTGGCCGAATCGCCGTCGCTCCTCCTGTATGGCTCGAGTCCTGGCGCCTCAAATCTATCCGGCCCAATCTCCGTCCACGGGTCGCCGCCTGCCACGGGGAAACCGCTGATCGTGGGCGCATCCATTGCCGCCAATGAATCGCAGTCGCTGCCTGAAGTCATGGACGAGGCCAAAGCGGTGGCCGCTTTCAGCAGCAGCCCCACCCTCCTGCTCGGCTCCGATGCCACCGAATCGAGCGTCGTTGCTCGACTTCCCAACGCAGCGTCTATCCACTTCGCCGGCCACGCTGCCGAGGAACTGGGCGCCACCCGCCTGTTGCTGGCCCAATCGTCAGCCGATGCGGCGCCCACAAGCCACAGCAACGCGGAGGACCGGCCTGCCGACATTCAGAAGTCCTGGCTCGATAGCGACCTCATTCGCAGCCACCCTCCTCGCGCGGCACGGCTGGCCGTCTTCTCCGCCTGCTCAACCGGCAAAAAGGAAGAAGGCTGGAACCATGGCATGGGAGACATCGTCAGCGCGCTCGCCTCCGTAGGTGTCCCCGACGTCGTATCTACCCGCTGGCAGATCGATTCCAGTTCTGCATTGCCAATTATGGACAGCTTCTACAAAGGCCTTGCCGCCGGCCAGACCGTCCCTCAGGCCCTCACATCCGCCCGCCTGGACTTGATGCGCAACCCCCGCTACCGCCATCCCTACTACTGGGCAGCCTGGTACGCCTCCGGCCGTGGAAACGCCACCCTCACCCAGCTCTTCCACGCGCGTCCCTGAACGTGCGTGCTGGCCCTCGCGATACGGCATCCCTCATCGAGGTTGCGGCTGAGTATAGTTGGAGTTCCCGGATTGGCGGCAATCCTTGCGGAACGCTCATGGTTGCGGTTTGGTCCTGTTCTCGGCCATGAATTCACCCCAGGATTTGCCAACGCGAGCTTGCTGGACACAGTCGGTCCGGAGGGCAGTTTCTATCAAGAGTTCCGACAGCATCTTGGCGTGGCAAACGGCGAGGATGTAATATTTTCTGACCCCCAGCTTCCCACAAATTGACGATTCCCACGAAGACCTGGAAGCTATTCCATTGTGATCGAGAGGAGCGTTCGAATGCCAATAGGAGGCCATCGAGGCCGCAACATCAATGCAGGGAACCAGCAAGCGGGACCATCAAAAGCCTGGGAGAAGGCGCTTCCCTGCGAATCCGTCCAGCACGCTTACACGAACGCGCGCGCCCACGATATCAACACGAACCAGGGGGGTGGGCTGCGCGCTCAGACCGAGGCGGAGCTAGGAGGGGGGCCGGATGCCGCCGCCTGGTATGACCAAATAACCAGGACACTGCAATCGAGAGATTTAACCATCAATTTGCAGGCTAGCGGGTGGTTTCTGGCGCCGAACCTTTACGACTCTTATGCCCAGATGTACGAAAGGGCAGTCAACAAGGCAACCGGTGAAATGATCCTCACCGACACCGCCGTGAATAAAGCCACTGACCGGGCCTTCGTTGACGACAACGTGACGTTCCCGCAGAACTGGAAAGGGCCCAAGCCACCATCGACTCCTTTTGCAAAGCCACGCATCCCAATCAAATTTCTCCCTCAACATCCCACCAGAGCGGGCGGAACAGGCGGCCTTGATCCTCGCTTTAAACCGTCCAACGAAAGAATCATGGGACGAATGAGGACCGGCGATTTGGCGGAGGTCGAGCCGGGCAAGTTCAAATCGTCAAACAAACTGTTTAATCCCAAGACAAAGCAAGTATTCGCGGCGCTGAACTACGGAAAACGCCCTCACGGATCCAATACGTATTACGGGATGAGCCATTTCGTCTTGAAAAAGGAATACAAGGCCAATGCCATCTACTTTCCTCGCGATACGTTCTATGGCGTTGGCTCCCATCATCAAGCGAGCTACCAGACGCTGGGGGCGATCTATTTGCACGCGAATGACGTTATGCGTCAAGCCATCTGGGATGCTTGCGTCAACAACATGGTGTTTCCTGATACTGACGACGGAGAACTTCTCCTTGAGGCTCACATCTTCGAAAAGATGCGTTTCACGGCTATGGAAGAACTTTTCCTGTACACAGGCGATCTGGGCCCGGCAGAAAAGAATACTGTCATCAAGAATGCCGAGGACTTTTGCGCGAAGTGGGGCATTGTGTTTTGGACCGTGTGATTGGGATCGATTCCGATCGGCGACCCACCGGCTGGAACATCCCTGAAGCTCGCCGCTGCGCTCGTCCCACCCGATGATGTAGGCTTTCTGCTGCCATGAGAATCTCCTGCAAGCTGATCGCCTCTGCCTCTGTCTGCTCATTACTGTTTGTCGCTTCCGCCCGCTCCCAGATGGTCTCTCCCTCCATCGACCGTCCCGGCGAGCCCTTCTCCTACTTCTCCCATCCCACCGACGAGATCGGCATGATGGACGCCGAGGCAGCCACGGAGATCACCCCCGAAGGCTACCTGCGCACCGGCTTCGGGGAGCTCATGTTCTTTGCCGGCCCCGAGCTTGAGCCCACCAGCGTCCGCATCCGCAAACTCGAAGATGGAAAGCTGCCCATCGTCCATTACCAGTTCGAGCGGGACGGGCTCGTCTACCGCTTCACCATGTTTACCGCCGCGCAGAGCATTCAAAATGGTGAGCCCGTAGGCCCGTCGGTCAACTTCATCCGCGTAGCCATCAAGAACGAAAGTGCCCAGCCCACCCGCGCCATCCTCGCCACCGGCATCCGCTATGACGCGCCAAACAACACCGGCGGAACACACGGCGATAATCGCTTCGATCGCCCGCGCGAACCAAAAACTCCCGGCAAGTATCGTCAGCTCGGCGAGCAGTTCAGCCCCGACTGGGTCTATAGCTTCTCTGACTCTGGTTTCCTCCGCGATGGCCGCCTGCTCTACACATTCCCCGCGGGCTCGAACGCTCGCAGCTACACCCTCCACGGCCAGTACAACTACCCGCAAGACATCAGCAAGCCTTCCAAGCTCGCCGCCGGTCCAACTGTCCCCGTCGGCATCGTGACATACAGCAAGTTGCTCAAACCGGGAGAAGAAGAAATCCTCGATTTCCGTATGCCGGTGGTTCCCACCGCCGACCCAGCGACCCTCAAGACCATCGAGGCCATGAGCTTCGACGATGCCCACAAACATGTCGCCGATTTCTGGATGAACATCCTCACCGAAGGCATGCAGGTCACCCTCCCTGAGCCCAAGGTCACCGATACCTACTACGCGAACCTGGTCTACGACCTCATCGCTCGCGACCACATCGGCGACGACTATATCCAGACCGTCAACAAGCTTCACTACCACGAGTTCTTCCTGCGCGATGGCGCCGACATCGTCCACAGCTACGACGTGACCGGTTATCCCGAGATCGCCCGCCAGGATCTCCAGTTTTTCGCCAAGTCGCAGTTGCCCGACGGCAACTTCCTCTCCCAGTCGCAGCAGTACGACGGATGGGGCGAAGCCGTCTGGGGCTACGCGCAGCACTACCGCCTCACCCGCGACAAGGCCTTCGCCGAGTGGGCGCTTCCGCAGATTGCCCGGGCCGTTGCCTGGCTCAAAACTGCCCGTGCCGCCGATCCGCTCCACATCATGCCCGCCAGCGATGTGCGCGACAACGAATTCGTCCCCGGCCACCTCACCGGCTACAACTTCCTTGCGTTGTCTGGCCTTCGCCTCGCCATCGACATGGCCAGCGAAACCGGCCACCTCGATCTCGCTCAAACCTGGCAAGCCGAATACGACGACTACCGCACCACATTCCTGAAAGTCCTCGATGCACAGGCCGCAGCCCACAACGGATACATCCCTCCCGCGCTCGATGGACAGAAGGGTGGCTACGACTGGGGCAATCTGCTCGCCGTCGTCCCCGAGCCAACCCTCGATCCCCACGACCCGCGCGTCACTGCTACCCTCAAGGCCACGCAGGCCAAATACGCCGAAGGCATCATGACCTACGCCGACGGCGAATTCCTCCACCACTACCTCACCATCAAAAACACCATGACCGAGGTGATTCGGGACGGCCCTGAAGATCAGGCCCAGGCGCTGCGCGAGCTCTACGCGCTGCTCATCCACACCAGTTCCACCCAGGCCGGCTTCGAGTTCGCGATTCTTCCATGGGGCGATCGCAACTTCCAGGACAATCTGGCCCCGCACGGCTGGTTCGCCGCCGAGTACCGCACCCTTCTCCGCACCATGCTCGTACGTGAAGAGCCCGGCCAGCTTCACCTGCTCAGCGTTGTATCGCCCGACTGGATTGGCAAGGGCAAGGAGATCGCCGTCAGCAATGCCCCCACCTGGTGGGGCAACGTCGCCTTCCGCGTTACCCAGCCCGCAGACAACGAAGCTGTCCTCACACTCGCGCCGAAGTTCGACCCCGCGCACACGCCAAAGCAGATCGTTGTCCACCTGCCCTTTTTTATGGATGTGAAGAGCGCCATCGTCGACGGGAAGCAAGCCCACGCAACCAACGGCTCACTCGTCGTCGCCCCAACCTCAAGAGAGATCCACCTGCACTGGTCGATGAAGCCGAACGCGCCAGACATGAGCTACGACCGCGCGGTCGCCGACTACAAAGCCGAATACGCCCGTCGCTACCAGGAGCTGATGCACGGCCCAGCGCACTAGCCGAAAGCCACCGGGTTCTTCATCCTAACCAGAATGGGGGTGCCCCGTCCTTGCTCTGCTAGGGCGGGATGCCGTCTACTTCAGCTCCTGCACCGTCGACCCCTCAGCCGTCTGCGGTACAAATTGGTCGTCTCTAAGCGGCTGATTCTCCGTCACGTCATCAACTTCCAGCACGATCTGGATCTGTTCAACTGGGCGCTTGATGATGATCGATGACGGATACTGGCCGCCGTCAAATTCCTGATATCCCGCATAAAACACCTGCGTCTCCAGAACGCCCTCGCTGTCGTAAATGTCCTGCTGATACGGCAGCAAATCTTCGCGGTGGAAGTAGACCACCCGCAGCGGCAGCAGCCTCGGACTGTCCGGTGTGTGCTGCATGATGGTCAGCTTGTACTCCGGAATCGAATACAGGTGCTTGCGTTCCTTGTCTTCGATGGTGGCTGAGTCGGCCACCACCATGTACTCGTCGTCCGGCCCAAGCCCTCTCACCAGCAGCGCATCCAGAAAGAAGTCCGGCCGCAAATTCTCCAGCGCATTCACCGAGTGGCTTTTGTGCTTGTTCAGCCCCTTGATTACGCGCTTCTTCTCCGGGATCGACAGCGTGAACTGCTCGCCGTCGCTGACCATGTCAAAGGCCACGACGCCGATGTACCGTCCCAGCACCCGCAGCGTCGCAGGTTTCCGCATCAGAATGGTTCCGCGCAGCGTCGGATAATCCTTCTGCGAGCCTTCCCCTTCCTTTGCTTCCCCTTCCTTTGTGTTGAATACGGTGGCCTGCATGTTGACCTTTGCGGTCAGCGTCTGCAGCGCGGCCCATCGCTTGTTCAGCCCGTCCACCAGCTCCTCGGGAGTCGCACTGCGGGTGATCGCCGGAGGCTTGGGCACCGGCAGCGGCCGTATCTGTGGAAACAGCGAACAGCCCGTCACCCCGCCCAAAATCGGGACCAGCATCAGCATCAATGTCAGTGCAGCGGCCAGGCGGTTCGTCTTCATCGCCCACCGGCTTTCTTCACCGAATGCCGGTAACCCGCTACTGCTTTGCTCTGTTCGGCGAGCGTTCTGGAAAAGATCGAGTGTCCCTGCGGGTTGGCTCCCGCGGCCACAAAGTAGAGGAAATCCGAAGCCGCCGGCTCCATCGCTGCTCGCAGGCTCTTCATCCCCGGATTCGCAATCGGCCCCGGTGGCAGCCCCGCATGCAGATAGGTGTTGTAGGGCGTGTCGCGCTTCAGGTCGCTCGCGTAGATCGTCCCCCGCCAGCGCCCTTCCAACTCCAGCCCGTAAATCACCGACGGGTCCGTCATCAGCGGCATCTTCTTTGACAATCTATTGGCAAACACGCTCGCCACCAGCGGACGCTCCGCATCCACCGCGGTCTCCCGCTCCACCAGCGAAGCCAATGTCACCACGTTGTGCAGGTTCCCTCGCAATCCAACCTGGGTCAATCCAAGCTGCCCGGCTATCGCCCTGAACCGCCTAACCATCGTTCCTGCGATCTGTGTCGCGCTCGCCCTACGCGCAAAATGATACGTGTCAGGAAACAGATACCCTTCCAGATCCTTCGCTCCCGGATCAAGATCGGCTACAAGTTCCCGATGATTCGTCACTGCGTCTACAAAATCCTGGCCCCCATCCAGTCCCGCCTGCTCCAGTTTCACCGCGGCTTCAAACATGTTCGCCCCCTCGGGAATGGTCACCGAAAGGGTGAAAACATCGCCCCGCGCAATGCGGTTGTACACCTCGGTGACCGGCGCCCGGTGGTCAAATCGATATTCGCCGGCCTTGAGCGTCCCACGCTTCCAAAGCCGAACCAGATCAAAGGCATAGCGGCTGCGGATGATCCCCGCCGACTCCAGCGCTTCTCCCATCCGGGCCGTCGATGATCCAGGCGTGAGCGTTACAAACGTCTCCGTCTCAGGCCCGTAGGGCGTCAGCACCAGCCAGGCCAGTCCGGCCCCGCCTGCCAAAACCACCAGAAACAACGCCGCAACCAGGAGTCCAAAACACCCGGAACCCCTTTTCTTTCTGCTCGATCGGGTGCGGCGCGCCATTCTGCGGATTCATACCCCTTGTTAGAAGCGGACTCATAAACAGGTCTTGAAAGGGCACGGCTTTAGCCGTGCCGATAATGCCCAATAAATCGGGGGCTTTAGCCCCTGAGGGACGCATTCTTCCGTTTGAATAGAACTTATGAGATGGCCTCTTAAGCTTAGAGTCGGTAAATCCCACGAGGATTCCCTCATCTCTACGATTGTACCGGGGTGGCAACGGGGATTGTGGCAGGGCTGGGGGTCGACTCGGGGGAACTTAACTCCCCTTTTGTCCGAGCCCTCAAACCTCGCACGGGCTTTAAGCTGAAAGCTGGAAGCCAGGAGCCAAAAGCTGGAAGCTGCCCTTCGCTATCTCGGACTCGACATCGGCAACCGCCGCATCGGGGTTGCTGTCTCCGACGAGCTCGGCCTCACCGCCCAACCCGTCCTCACCCTCGAGCGCCGTCGCCCAGCCCCCAGCATCTCCAGAGAAGACCTCCGCTCCATTGCCCGCCTCTGCCGCCGTTTCGCCGTCGTCGCCATCGTCGTCGGCAACCCCGTTCACCTCTCCGGGGACCTCAGCCCCCAGGCCGCCAAGACCCAGGCCTTCGCCGCCGAACTTGGCGCCCTCACCGGCCTGCCCATCCACCTGTGGGACGAGCGCCTCACTTCCCGCGAAGCCCACCAGATCCTCTACGAAGCCGGCCACGCCCGCCAGCAGCACCGCCGCGTCGTCGACCAGGTTGCCGCGACCCTCATCCTGCAATCCTTTTTGGATGAGCAGGGTTCAGGGGTCAGGGATCAGGGGTCAGTTCCAGACCTCAAGCTCTAGACCCCACACCCCAAATTTTCTCTTCCCGGAATTGCGTACAATTTCCCACTCCCGGTGCACAATCTTCGTGTCAGAGGAAAAAGCCCATGCCCTTATGCAGTGTCAGAGATCCCCACGGTCTATTCTGTCGGACATCCGCCCGGTTTATACCCCTTCCTACCCCCCATAAGCGCTAAGATAAGTCTTGATTGGTTTTCGATTTGGATGTAGTCTTCTTGGCATGTCAGAGCTAGAGGATTGGCCGGTTGTTCTGGAACTGCTTCCTGAAGGCTGGGAGCAGGCTGGGCGCAGCAGCGGAGCGGTGAAGCGGTTGCGCGGGTTTGCCACGATGGAGGCATTGCTGCACACGCTGTTGCTGCATGTCGGTTGCGGGTGGTCGTTGCGCGAGACGGCGGTGCAGGCTAAGTTAGCGGGCATTGCAGATGTCTCCGATGTGACGTTGCTGAACCGGTTGCGCGATGCCGAGCTCTGGCTGCGGCATTTGTGCCAGCAGTTGTGGCAGGAAGGCGGAGTGACTCTGCAGCCGGCGCTTGGCGGGCGCGCGGTGCGGGTGCTGGATGCGACCGTGGTCCGGGAGCCGGGCCCGACCGGGAGCCAGTGGCGGATTCATTACAGCCTTCGTCTTCCCAGCCTGGAGTGCGACAGCTTTAAACTGACTCCGAACCATGGTCAGGGGTCTGCGGAGCGGTTCGGACATTTCGTTTTTGAACCCGGAGAACTGGTGCTGGCCGATGCCGGCTACTGTCATCCGGCGGGGATCGCGGCGGTGGTCAAACAGCAGGCCGATGTCTGCGTTCGCCTGAATCCACATGCTTTACCTCTGTATGACGAGCGGGGTGAGCCCTTCTCGATGGCGGCTGCGGTGGCCGGCCTGCTCCGCGCCGGTCAAGCCGCGGAGTGGCCGGTAGAGGTTCGTTCCGGCTCCCAACACATCGCCGGACGGGTTTGCGCGATCCGCAAGAGCCAGGCGGCGATCAACAAGGCCCACCGGCGCCTGCGCGAAAAGCTGAAAAGCGGAGAGAGCATGAGCGAGCAAACATGGCAATTTGCCCAATATGTGATGGTTTTCACCACCCTGCCTCGTCAGGCCGCAACTGTCCGCCAAGTGCTGGAGTGCTATCGGCTGCGCTGGCAGGTCGAGTTGACCTTCAAGCGTCTCAAGTCCATCGCCCAACTGGGCCATCTGCCCAAATACCACGATCAAAGCAGCCGCGCATGGCTCTACGGAAAGCTCCTGGTAGCTTTGCTCATCCAGAAAATGACCCGCATGGGAAACTCCATTTCCCCCTGGGGCTACCCGCTGCCGGAAACCCCGCACCCGCAGCCGATGGCGTGAGTTCCAGTTCGCCTTCCACCTGCTTACAGCCGCCATCGCGCCACACCTCCGGCTCCGAGAAGTGCTCCGACAGTGGAACCAAATTACGACAGCCCTCGCCGAACCCCACCGCAGGCGAAAACCGATGATCGACTTGTTATCTTAGCGCTTATGCCCTACCCCCCTCCCCCCTGTTTTCACCCATCTCTTTGAAAACAAATATGTTACATCTTTCAACATTTGCGGGCGTCGCTGATACCAAAGGACTTACGCTCCGAGCGCCGTCGGAAAACCACGTTCGGCCAGAGCGTGGGCCTCTCTCCCTCTTCCCTTTTCCCTTCTCACTGTTCCCTTCTCACTTCTCCCGTTTCCCTGCCATTTGACCAGCTTTCTGGCTCTCGCAGCGTCTATCTCGTAGAATCCTTGCGAAGGTACGAGAGAGAACGATGAAGCGATTTAGTTTGGTGTTGTTGACCGCGAGTGCGGTCCTTGCAGGTCCATTGGCGGCGTTAGCTCAGGATTCAACCTCATGGGACTATGAGGGCAAACACGGAGCAATGGTTTGGGGCAAGCTCGACCCAAGCTACGCAGCCTGTTCCAAAGGCCATGAGCAGTCGCCAGTCGATATTCGCGGCGCACGGCTCGACAAGGCTCTCCAACCCCTTGAGTTCCATTACATCGCCGGTTCCGTCACGCTCCAGAACACCGGCCACACCATCCGTGCTATCCCCGCCAGGGGCAGCTACATGGTCGCCAACGGCGTGCGCTATGACCTGGTGAGTTTTGAGTTCCATCACCCCAGCGAGGGCGCCGTCAGGGGCAAGCTCACCGACATGGACGTCGACCTGCTCCACAAGAGCGCCGACGGTAAGATAGCAATCCTCAACGTGCAACTGGTTGAAGATCGCGGCGCGGCGAATGCCGTGATGGCCACCCTCTGGCCCCAACTACCTGAGAAGCCCGGCGACACCACCAAGGTTACCGATATGGTCAATCCGGCCGGTTTCATCCCCTCCGACCCCGGCTACTGGACCTATATGGGCTCCCTGACCACACCCCCATGCACTGAAGGCGTGCGCTGGTTCGTCTTCGAGCAGCCGCTCTCCATCAGCCGTGACCAGTTGCGGAAGTTCGCCGCGCTTTACAGCGTCAACTCCCGCCCCCTGCAGGACATTGGCAAGCGCAAAATCGAAGCCGACGAGTAGTCGCCCGGTCTACGACTTCACCGGCACCGCCATCGGCGTAAATGTCAGCTTGATGCCCTCGTCGCCGGGCAGCCGTTTCACCCTGACCTCGGTCAGGTCCGGGATCAAGTAGTCAGCCGCACTCAGCGACTCCATCGAGTGCGAAAAGGTTGTTGCCAACACCGTGCAGCCAGCGGCACGACCCGCGTTGACTCCCGAAGAAGCGTCCTCAATCACCACGCACTCAGCCGGCAGAAAGCCCAGCAGCGCGGCCCCTGCAAGATATGGCGCGGGATCGGGCTTTCCTTTCGCAACGTCGTCGGCACTTATAATTCGTCCCGACGCAGGGATGCCCGCCGCCGCCAGTCGCACCCGCGCCAAGGCGCCCGTTGCACTCGTCACCACCGTCCATGCGCCCTCGGGCAGCGCCGCCAGCAAATCGAGCACGCCCGGCAGCGCCCTCACCCCCTCCTTGTCGTCAATCTCCATCTTTCCAATGATCCGGTTCTCAGTTTCTGCGTCGAGATCGGGACGAAGGAACGCTACAGACTCAATGCTGCGCCGACCATGAATGATCGACAGCGCATAAGCCGGGTCAATACCGCGCATTTCGGCCCAACGCGTCCAACTGCGCTCCACCGAGCCCAGCGACGAGATCAACACGCCGTCCATGTCGAAGAGAATACCCTTACAGAGAATCGTGACAGGGGAAGGAGGAAGAGATGAAGCCATACTTCGATTGTACCGGCGGAGAACTCACCGGCCAGCCGACGTCGAGCGCTTCGCCTGCGTCACTTTCGGCGCAGCGAGCGTTAGTGTTGCCGGATTGCCAAAGGCCAGTTTTCCTTCGACGACACCCTTGCGAGAGCCCAGCTTGACGGAATTGTCTATCAACGTGATCGCTCCGTTAGCGACCTCGGCGTCGCCCGTCCAGCGATCGAAGTGCGCGAGTACCGAAGGAACTGCGCCAGCTTCTTCCTCGCCGGCCACGCTCCCGTGCTTCCATTCGAAGTGGATCTTCCCGTGCGCTGTAGTTGCCAGGTCATTGCCCGTAAAGCCGGAGAGATCGACGTTGCCACCGATTTTCAACTCCCCGCCCTTCCAATGTGAGCCAGCAAGTTCGCCAACCGCCGCGGGGCTGAGCTTCTCTAAGGTTGCCCCAATCGTGTAGCCCGGCTTGTCTCGATCTCCGCCAGCGGGATAGATCGCACCGTTCCCGCTTACGTGGCCGCCCATCAGCGCCGCGTCGTAGCTGGTAATTTCGACCGCAGTCGCCGTGACGTGAAGCGCAGCCGTGGCATCGTGCAGAGTCAGCGGTCCCAGCAGCAGCGTATCCGCCTTCACCGTTCCATCCGCCCGCGGCAACGGCGGACCCGTAGAGGATTTCCTGCTGCTCAATCGTGAGATCAGCTCAGACAGAAGCGTCTCCTTCTCCTCCGCGCCAAGAAATGCCGCCTGCAGGGCGTAGGCATCGAGCGTTCCGAAATCGACCTCGAAGCGCGGAGTGCAGGGCTCGATGCACTCTGCGGGCAACGTCACTGTCGCTGTTCCCTTCACCGGCCCATAGGTGAAGGCAACCGGATCCCAACGGCTGCCTCCGCCGTCAAAGTGCAGCGTGGCCTGGGAGATCATCACGGCATTTGCAAGATAGTCGGCCTTCCAGTTGGCATTGTGCAGCGTGATTGTGCCGGCCAGCTTGTCTGCGGGTGGCACGCTTTGTGGGACTGGAGGCAGTTGGGTCGGTTTCGCCGCAGACCCAACGACGGCTGGAGTCTGCGGCAGCGCTTCGCGAGTCGGAATGTTTTCGGGCACAATCCACGGCCCTTCCGCGCTCAAGTCGACCGCAATCGGTTCGCCGGCGAGCGAGTCAAGCAGCGAAACCTGCGATACTCCTGCAACGTGGGCAAGTTCGCGGGCACGGGCCACGCTTGCCGGCCCATGGAGCGTGATCTGGTAACCCGATAAGGCAACCCGCGCCGCAACCGTCATGGGAGTAGCTCCGCCCAGCGGGACGCTCGCATTTGCCACGAGAGCCGCATGCTGGCCTGGCGCCGGCTGCGCAGGCTCAAAGGCCATCTTTGCTACCTGGATCGGCGAGCTGAGGCTATCTCCGCTCAGTTGCAGCCCTTCTGCAACCAGGCTGCCGCTAAGTGGCCCCTGTGCCGCTCGCGGCCTGGCCGCGATGCCCTTTGTGATCCGTTTGTCGGCTCCTGGCGACGTGTTTAGCTCCGCCGCGATTACGGCCGCACCGGGGTTGTAGTCGAGCTTGCCCGCAATCGTGCCCCTCGCCTCAAGCCCCTGGCCGATGCCGCTTCGTACTGTCCGCATCGCGTCCAGTACGGCGCCTGCGGAGATCTTGTCCAGTTCGAGGGTCAGGTGCGGCCCCCGGCCCTGCGCCGGCATATCCCCGGTCAGGCGAACGTGACCATTGCCGAGCGGCGAGTCGCATACCAGGTTGTCAACGGCTTGCTGACTGAAGCGATAGAGCAGGTCACACCGCGCATCGAAGTCGAGCGGGGCGACGGGCGCAAACTCGGCGCGATGAACGCCGTTCGCCCGCAGGCGGGTCTTGATCTGTGCTTTATCCAGCGTTCCGTCCAGGTGCAGTTCTCCGGTGAGGTTGCCGCGCCACCCGGCGTCCGAGCCCAGGGCCAGCCTGGTCAACTGGCCGGCTTGCGCGTCGCTCCACTCAAGATCGGCATGGAGCGGCATCTCGCGCAGTTCCGGCGCGCGACGCAGGCTCGCTTCCAGGCGCACCACTCCGGTGTCGCCGCTGCCCGAGAGTTCCAGGCTCTGGTCCGTCCGCGAAGGCTCGCCCTTGATGCGGATCCGCCAGTCGCCCGGGTTTTCCTGCCAGAAAGAGAGGTCTGTGTTGACCAGAGAGAATGGCAACTTCTCCGCGCCCCGCATGAAGTTGATGCGCGAATTGGTTGCCTCAAGATAAGGCAGCGGGACTGGATGAGTCTGTGCAGCACCTGCCACCGGGTGCGATTTTTGGGCAGCCGTGCGAAAGAACGGATCGAGATTCCAAAGCCCGTCCGGCGTGCGAACAATGTTCAGGCTCGCCTCATCGACGCTGATGCGGCCGATCTCAAGGCGTCCGCGCCAGAGCGACAAAAGCCGGATAGATGCAACAACCGTGTTGGCATGGAGCACTGGCTCATTGCCGTAAGCCGGGCCTTCTTCGATGGTCAGGTCGCTGAGGACGAACCCCGGCGTGGGCAGCAATCGCATTTCCACCGAGGAAAGCCGCACTGGCCGGCCAACTGACTCCGACATCAGGTGCGTGATTCGCGCCTTGTAATTGTTAATGCTGACCAGAGGCGGGACGATGGCGATCGCGAGGAAGAGGGCAAAAAGGGCCAGCCCCAGAACCCAACGTCTGCGCTTGAGTTTCCGCTTCCCGGCGTCATCGGTCATTGAATTCTATGGTAGTGCACCCGCGTCCGGGGGCAGCGGAAACAATGCCCTCAACGGACGCGGTGGAAGGTGCGGTCCCAGCGCGTTTCAGTGAAGAAATGCAGCGCCACATGGGCCATCCAGGCAATGCTGTTCCCGATTCCAGGCTTCTCGTACTGATCTTCAGGCGTCTTGAATGACCAGTAGTTAAAGAGCGGCCGACCAACGATGTTTTCCCGCGGGACGAAGCCCCAATAGCGCGAGTCGAGAGAGTTGTGCCGGTGATCACCCATCATGAAATAGTGCCCGGGCGGGACTACAAGGTCGCCGTTCTCGATGTGCGAGGGAAACTCGACGCTCCAGCCTTCAGTCGCTCCACGATCAGGATCGGGCGGGATAGATGGAAACTCGTCGAGAAAGTCGTTGTGGTTCTCCGGCGTAGTTGCTTCCGCGTGGGGTTGGTCCTGGGCCACGCCGTTGATGATCACGATGCCGTTGCGCAGATGAATGTGGTCGCCGGGAACCCCGATCAGACGTTTGACGAGAAATGGATATGTAGGCGAACCGTCAATTGGATCCGGATCGGCTACCGGCTTGAAGAAGACCACGATATCGTTGCGCTGCGGCTCGCGATAGTGCACAAGCGGCATCCAGTTTGCCGCGGGAGCCAGCGTTATCCGATCCACCACAAGGTGATCGCCTACAAGCAGGGTCTGCTCCATCGATCCCGACGGAATAACAAAGTTCTGGCCTAGAAAAGTTAGGATGAAGAGCCCTACAACGAGCACCGAGCAAATACTCGCCAATGCCTCGTACGGAGTCTCTTCCACGCGCGGCTCTGAGGCTGTTTTAGCTGTTTCGGAAATCGCCTCGGCGCTCGCGGCAACGCTCGCCCCGGAAATCGCTGGAGAGGGCGTCTTCGCGTCCCGGTCTGTTTTCTTCGTCATCCTGTCTGCTCTTTGAGAAATCGGGTCCTCTCATGGGCGGCTGGCAAACGTCCGCAATCTACCGGACCACGCGGAAGATGCGCTTCCAGCGCGCAAACCCCGTCAGTTTTGCCGAGGGTTCCCTGTCGTGTCCGAGTCTATCATCCGAGGCCTGCTCAACATCGGTGCTCGAAGGCCTGCGCAGCGAGAAGTAAATCACCAAGGGGCGAGCCACGATCTGGGCACGCGGAACAAAGCCCCAGAAGCGCGAATCCTCGCTGTGATTGCGGTTGTCGCCAAGCACGAAGTACTCGCCTTCAGGCACAGTTAGCTCACCATTGGTGGTGAGACTTTGCATCTGCCTCCACCAAGTTGGATCCACTTGTGGGTCTGTGTAAATGCGGCCGGGAAAGTTATCGCGCAAGGGATTTGGTGCGACAGGCTCGAAGGTCGCGTACGGCTCGTCGAGATTGAAGCCATTGATGGAGACGCGGCCATTGTCGATGCGAAGCCGGTCGCCTGGCAGCCCCACAACCCGCTTGACCAAATAAGGGTGGGGTTGCGGATGATGAAAGACAACAATATCTCCGCGTGCCACGTCGCGGTAGGGCATCAGCCAACTGGTAAGCCGCCCGGCCGGTGCGTAGACCTGTCTGTTGACAAGCAGGAAATCCCCTACGAGCAGTGTGTGCTCCATGCTCTCCGACGGAATCAGGTAAGGCTGCAAGACAAATGTCAACAGAAACAGCGCGACGACGATGGTCTGAAACAGTGAGGCGAGCGCCTCAGGCACAGTGGGCAGGTGAATATGCAACCAGGACGAACGATGTGCAGGCACCGGTACTGAAGGGGACTGTTCGGTTCCAATCTTCGGGCTCGCCGGTTCCGGGCCGGCAGCTACGAAGCCGATTTGATCGGGACTGTCGGTTGGTTCGGGATCGCTCATTCCGCCTCCAACTCCTCAACTTCCTCAGAAGCCTCTTCATCCCGGAGGCCAATTGTCCTCGACGTCAGCCGTTCCAGCGCGAGTCGCGCTGCATCCTGCTCGGCGAGCTTCTTGGTGCTTCCTATGCCGCGTGCAAGCGGCTCTCCCGGCTCAGAATCGCTCGTTCTTAGCCGAACCTCCACCAAGAATCGCTTCCGGTGATCGGGGCCGCTCTCGCTCTTCAGCCGGTAAACCGGTGTTCCGGCGCGCTTAGCTTGCAGAAGTTCCTGCAGCGCAGACTTGAAATTCCCCAGGGCCGCACCCGAGCGCAGCTCTGACGCAAGGTGTTCGACTACCTCGGCCATGACATATTGACGTGCGAACTTCCTGACCGGCTCCAGCCCCCCATCAAGAAATATCGCCCCTAACACTGCCTCCATACCGTTTGAAAGTACGGTGCTCTTGCTCCTCAGGCCCCCTCGATCTTCGCCTTTACTCAGGCGGAGATAACTGCCCAACCCCAGGTTCCGAGCCACTTCGGCCATGTGCTTGCGGCTCACCAGTTGGGCACGAACGCGCGTCAGTTCCCCCTCCTGCCACTCAGGATGAGAGTGAAACAGTGACTCCGCCACCACCAAGCCAAGCACCGCATCGCCCAGAAATTCCATCCGCTCATTGTCCTCAAACCCCTCTGCAAAAGTCTGCGACGCGGCGGCAACTCGATTATCAGGCGCCCGCTCGGCCATGGCCTCTTCGTTGGCAAGCGACCGGTGGGTCAGCGCACGCACCAGAAGGGCGCGGCTCGCGAACGTGTGGCCCAAGGATGATTCGAGATCGGCCAGAGTTGGTTCCACATTTGCCTCGGTCAATTCCCGCTTGGACCTGGGGTCCTGAACATCGCTGTCCGGAAACGATCCCGACGGAAAGTTCGGTGCGCTAACAAACAGCATAAGGCCTGCAACGCGGAACTATTGAGGCGGCGTGGCCGGCTTCTGCCCTTGTACGGCAGCCCCGTGCTTGGCGGTCGGCGCGTTTGCACCCGGTGCCGGAGCATCATCGTCCGCATCCTCATCGCAGGAGTGGCCGTTGACCGCGTATGCCGTCTTCACACCGCGTTCGGCCGCCAAACGGGTATCCTGCTGCCCGTCTCGTGATTCCAGCGCAGACTTGTACTCCGAGACGGCCTCATCCCGCTTGCAGTCGAGGTCAAGCATCCGGCCCAGATAGATGTGCGACCAGGCCGCTAGCCTTGGTTCCTTCGTCGTCGCGATCGTCTTCTGGAATCCGTTGATCGCGTCTTCCGGATGCCCGGTCATGATCGCCGCTCGAGCCAGGATGAAGTTAGCTCGCGCCTCCTCGGCGATCGCATCCAGCGTATCCGTATGAACGGCCAGAACCTGCCGAGCCATGGAGGTTGCCGTAGCCACATCGCCGCCAGCCAGCCGAGCTTCGGCCAGGTCAAGGCCGGTCAGCTTGCGCGGCTTGCTCCTGCCCAGCACTTCCTCGTCCGCTTCCGTATCGAATTGGATCTCCGGGCGCGGTGCGCCTGCTGCTCCACATCCATGCTGTAGACCATTTCGCCGATCGTGTCTCTCAGGCTGGCTGGATCCTTTTCAAACTGGATCAGCTGTTCGTAGAAGTACTGCGTCAGCACAAAGCCCTGGGTCATATCGTGGTGCACTGTTGCCAGCTTGATGGCGTCCACCTTCTGCTGGTAAAGCTGGCGCTCGTGCTCGTACTTCGGCAGGTCGGAGCGGCTTACACCCGCGGGAATCTTGTACTCCGGAACTCCCGTGTCCATGGTGCGCGCCTCAATGGCCTTGATGAGGCACTCGATATTCAGCGGAACCGTGTCGTTGCGGTAGCGGAACTCAAGAGGCGCCCCGCGAATCTCCTTCAGGATCGGTTGCATGCGGTCAATGGCGTTGGCCCGCGCCGTGAGCAATGGCTCGATCATGTAGTGCAGATAGGTGTGCCGCACATCGTTCATGCGGATCTGGCCGTGCGAGGGCGACACGACGACAACGAAATCCGGCCCGTAGATGCGCGCATTCACCGCGTGCGGCGAGAGCTGCGGCTCCACAACCACCACAAAGCGCCGGCCATCGTAAGTATTTGCCGGCATCTTCAGATAGAGATCTGTAGAGACGATCATCTTCGAAAGCGGCTCGTGCAACTTGTCTTGCTCCTCGTCGTATACGTGGTGAAGCGCAAGCCAGATGCCGTGCAGATCAACGGCCTCCATGAAGTCCTTGAGCAAGGGCACAATCTCAACCACCTGGGTTGAGTCAGGAGGCATCTCAGTGAGGTCGACCGATGTCTCAAGCTCAGGCGGCTGCGTCAGGTAAAGTGCCAGCGAGATGTACTGCGAGATGTCGCGCTCGCCGCCAGTGATGCGATGCTGGGCAATGAAGAGACAAACTTTGTCCCGCTTGTTGCGGGCATCCTCGCTCTTTGCGAGCGCCTTATTCATCTCCTCCCGGATGCGCATCCGGATGGGTTCGCTGTCTTCGAGGCCTTCGTCGTATCCGCAGGCATTCAGCGCCGCCGCCATCAGAAAAACGGGCTCTGAACTGATCAGCGAAACCGTGGGCCCCGCTGGGTCAATCAGAGACGGCGCCTTTTCCTGCGGTAGGCCCCGCTGCGACGAGGAAGCCTGCTTGCTGCTGGAACTGCTCGATGAAGACTGCGCATCGATTGCGGGCGGCAAAGCTGCTCCCCACAATGCAACAACTGCGACGGAAAGGATTGAAACGAATCGAATCGAACGAAAACTCATGAGAGGCCTGCCTGCAAGTCTAGTTAGACGTGCGAGCAGGGTCAAACGGGAGGTCGACGAGCCGTCCTCCATTCATCGGTCCGTACAAGGTTGACGTCCGCTCGGTTTCGTTACCAACTGCGGACAGTCGCGTGCGCTATCCTGAGTGGTCCAAACTGAGCACCTGTTTCCACGAGAGTTTTTGGGGGGCATTCCGCCTTGTCAACCGAGAATATTCCTCGGCTTTACGATTGGAATTATCGGAGGATCCAGATGAATCGCAAGTCGTTTCTTCAGGGTTTGGCATGCGCAGCGCTCTCAGGATTCTCAGCTTCCAGCCTCGCTCCCGCCGGGAACGGTTTAAACGATAAGGCGGATCGACACCCGATTGGGCGGCCCAAAAAGCCGCGCGCGATCAGCATGTGGGAGTTCTCCTGGATTGAAAGGCGCTGGGACGGAGCTGGGTACGAAGACTGGGACCGGGCTCTCGATGAACTTGTAGAACGCGGCTATAACGCAGTACGCATCGATCCATTTCCACACCTTCTAGCCTCCGATGCGCACAAGACCTGGACGCTTTTGCCGGAGTGGAACACCCAGGTTTGGGGATCGCCGGACGTAAACCGCATCGTGCTGCTGCCGGCGCTCTTCGAGTTCATTGGCAAGTGCCGCGCCAGAGGCATTATGGTAGGGCTTTCAACCTGGTACAGGCAGGACGAAGCCAATACCCGCATGACCATTACGGGCCCCGATGTGATGGCCGCCTATTGGGTGAAAACGCTGGACATGATCGCGGCCGCCGGCCTTCTTGACACCATTCTTTACACCGATCTGTGCAATGAGTGGCCCGGCGACGCCTGGGCCCCGTTTATGAAACCCCACTTGAACTTCGGCGAGTGGGATCATCCGGCGTCGCTCAGTTTCATGCACCGGACAATTGCCCTGGTCCGCGCTCATTATCCGAAGATGCCGTTGTTTTTCTCCTGCAGTTCCGACCGGGTAGAGAACTATCTCGAGCAGGATCTCAGCGACTTTGACCTGCTCGACCCGCATGTTTGGATGGCCCAGGAAAATGACGGGGAGTTCTACAAGCTGACTGGCTATGCCTATGAACGATTCGATCCCAAGGGTTATACGAATCTAAGCCTCAAGGCTGAGCCAACCTACCGAACCCGCCCGCAGTATTGGCAGGATCTACTCGCCAGGAAGATTGATCGGCTGGCGATGGTTGGGAATAAATTGAGCAAACCGCTCGTCACTACAGAGTGTTGGGCCATTGTCGATTACAAAGACTGGCCGCTGTTGAAGTGGGATTGGGTAAAGGACCTGTGTACACTCGGTGCGCAACGGGCGGCTTCCTCTGGCCAGTGGCTGGCAATGGCCAGCAGCAACTTCTGCGGCCCCCAGTTTGTCGGCATGTGGCGCGACAAGGCTTGGCATCAGAACGTGACGCGCGCCATCAAGAGCGCCTCGATCAGTCCCGCCCTGCGCCAGGGCCGACTCTACGACCGAATCTGATTGCTGTTATCCGCGAACTGAAACGCCCGCGAAGGAAACCACCACCAGGCCGCGTACCGGCTGGCCAAAGAACTTGGCTGCCTCAAACCGGCTATTGAGCAGCAGATTCTCAATCTGCGCCCGGGTATTTCCGTCTGTTGGACCGGAGACGATGCGATAGTCGTACATCTTGCCTTCGTCGTTCACGTAGGCCTCGACCACCACAGGTGCGGAGCCATCGCCGATTTCGGTCCTCCCCACCCCGGTGGAGAAGCTCACCAGCCTCGGCGCCGTTGGATTGCCAAGCGGCTCATCCTGGCTGGCTTGTGCGGCCTCAGGCTGGGCAAACATCGTGGCCAGCACAATCACCGTTCCCATCAGCAGCACCGCGCTGGCAAACCCTGCCGAAGCCTGCAACACGAACGGCCCCACCGTGTTCTTCCAGGCAAGCTTCCATGCTTGCAATGTATTGCGCCTGCTGCGCGCACGCTCCTGGCTCACAGCGACGCGAATCCTGAGCAGGAGATCCTTTGGCTCGGCCACAGCCCCGAGCGTTGCTAGAGACGACTGCGCATGACGAAGCGCCGCAAACTCCCGGTCGCACCCCCGGCAAGCCTCGAGGTGCGCGGCGATCTGTTGCATCTCGCGGCCATTCAACCGCCCATCAAGATACCCTGAAAACTTCTCCTGCATTGCCTTGCAACCTGTCATCGCGCCTCCTCTCCCAGTGGGATTTCAAATCGTGAAGTTTCAACTGAGACTTTGCCGTCGGCCCGGGGCATCAGGGCGGCCTTCAGATAAGCTCGACCCCGTACCAGCCTCGACTTCACAGTTCCCAAATTCACACCCTGCATCTCAGCCACTTCTTCGTAGACAAACCCTTCAATATCACGAAGAATTAAAGTCGTTCGGAAGGGCTCCGGAACCTTCTCCAGCGCTGCCTCCACTCGTGCTCGATTCTCCTCATGCACCGCAATCTCATAGGGCGACTCCGACGGATCTTCCAGCGTGTCTTTCAGCAGCACCGGAGTTCCACAGTCTCCGTCAAGAATCTCCTGCTCGATCGGCACTTCCTGCTGCTTGTGCCGGCTCCACCAGCGACGGCGATTCGATGCTTCGCGCAGCGCAATCCGATAGATCCACGTGCGCAGCGACGACTCGCCGTGAAAGCTTCCCACCCCCCGGAAGACCTTCACGAAGACTTCCTGGGTCAAATCGGCGGCATCGGCCCGGTCGTGCACAGTGCGGGCAAGCAGCGAAAAGATCGGCTTGTGATACCGCTCGATCAGCCAGGAAAACGCTTCTTCTGAGCCGGCTCGCAACTCCGCCACCAGTGCCGTTTCTTCGGTCTGCAGCGTGAACGCGCTCGCTAGATTGCCCATGGTGAGGTCCCCGTTCAATTGAGTGTCCTCCCACCAGGTCGCAAATGGCAAATCTTCAACTCGTCCAGATCTGGAGTCGTTCTGCTCCGGGTTGGTTGGCCCGGGCAAAAACTGAACTCCAGTCGATTCGCCGTTTGCAGCCACTCGCCGGCCAAAAGTCACCGGAAACACAAGCTGCTACCGAGTGCGCGGGATATGGGACTCCCAATCAACCCCAAGGGCCCCACGCCCTCTATTGTGTTAGACACCGGAACACCCCTCAAGTGTTCCCGGTCACGGCCGTTTTCGTGCGAAATTTCCACAGGACAGACAGTTAGGCCCAATTGCATCTCAGATTTCTGCTTCATCCACGAGCCGGCCTCGATGCTGGTCCCGTCGGTGCGGGATCGCCACCGGCAAACGTTTGACACCACCCCCTCCAGCGGAGACAATAGGGAAGTTGCATCCCTGCAGCATGTGGGCCTGTGGCGCAGCTGGGAGCGCGCTTCCATGGCATGGAAGAGGTCATCGGTTCGATCCCGATCAGGTCCACCAAATCTACTTCGATCGAGGCGCTAAAAGCTAGCGCGTCCCGGATTGCCGGGAAGGACATCTGTTCGATCCCGATCAGGTCCACCGATTTTCTCCCTTTCCGCGAAATCCTCATTTCACAGTTTCGCCGCCCATTCGACTTTCTGTCCTTGACACAACTAGCCTGCTGCGGAGACCGTGGATTAACGGCAAACATCCAGTCTGGGAGTACCCCTAAGCAGATTTGCGACGCTAAGGGATTGCATTCCACGATTGAGTGCTGTCGGCACCGCGAATGATTACGGGGAGACCGCGGCTGGCAATGATCTTCAACTTCCGCCTGTTCTGGCGCTTGACATTCCGGGCCTTCCACCGAACCGCCGGCACCAATGGGCCGCTCGA